>Ga0206876_1051_pt1 | contig 33515 bp, 12 predicted proteins | sample Alteio_BWOrgCont_10_FD_152619 | JGI IMG/M metagenome (GOLD analysis project Ga0206876, IMG submission 152619) | Enriched cells from forest soil in Barre Woods Harvard Forest LTER site, Petersham, Massachusetts, United States -... | ecosystem: Environmental > Terrestrial > Soil > Temperate forest >...
CTAATCGCGAGTGTAAACGCCGGGGCGGGGAATCGACTGCAAAATTTGGCCTCGCCGTCAGCAGGTGGTCCATCCGCATCGGCCACGGCATCGGCCCAAAGCGCGACGGCGGCCACGATTGCCACCTCGCAGAACCTACAGACCTCGGCCCTTGCCCAACGCGCGCAGGCTTCGTTGGTGCGCTCCCTCCAAGCTTTGCAGGCCCAGCAAGCCGCCCAAAATGCCGCGCGTGCCGCCGCTCTTGGTGCCCCAAGCAGCGTTCCGGATGGACTCGTGAGCGGCGGGTTGGTGCCGGATTCGGGGCTAGCGAGCACCGGTGTCGCCAATCCCGTAACGACCTGGGTCAATGCGACGACTCCGATCCAGACGACGAACAATAATCAGGCAACGGTGACGGTCACGCAGACCGCGCAACAAGCGTTGCTCAACTGGCAGACGTTCAACATCGGGAAAAACACGACGCTCAATATTGACCAAAGCGCGGGCGGGGCCAACGTGGCCCAATGGGTGGCCATCAACAAGGTAGCGTCCAATATTGCGCCTTCGCAAATTTTCGGTTCGCTCAATGCGCAAGGCCAAGTGTATGTCATCAACCAGAATGGGATTATCTTCGGCGGTTCGTCGCAGGTTAACGTGGGCGCCCTCGTCGCCTCGTCGCTGCCCATCAACGATAACTTGATCAATCGTGGATTGCTGAATAATCCCGACGATCAGTTCCTATTTTCGCAGGTGAACATCGCGGCGGGTTCGCAGGGGCCCACTCCGGCGTTCACGCCCCAGACTGCGCCGACCGGCGGAACGATCGCCAAGCTCGATGCGGGTGGAAATTTAAATCTGGTCCCGGCTTCCAGTCAGGACGGCGATGTTGTGGTCCAGGCGGGAGCGCAACTGACCAGTCCCAGCAACGCCAACAGCGTCGGTGGCAAAATTGCCCTCGTCGGGCCGAATGTGGCGAATGCCGGGTTGATCTCAACCCCCAATGGCCAGTCGATTCTCGCGGCGGGAAACCAAGTCGGTTTGGCCGCGCATAACGGGAATGATCCCACCCTGCGAGGGCTCGATGTCTCCGTCGGTTCGGTCGATGCTTTCAGCGGCACCGCCATCAATTCAGGCCTGATCGATTCGCCGGAAGCGGACATCACCATGGCAGGAAAAAGCGTCAATCAGAATGGCGTCATCACCAGCACCACTTCGGTCTCGCTGAACGGACGGGTCGATTTTCTCGCCGATTATAATTCCGTTGTCTCCACGCCCAATGGACCTTCTTCCGCGGTCGTCACGCCCACTGCATCTGGCGTTGTGAATTTGGGTCAGGGGAGTGTAACGCAAATCCTGCCCGAACTATCCAGCGCCGATACCGTGGTTGGCGCGCAGTTGGCTCTTTCCTCCATCATTAATATCCAGGGCCAGGGAATTTCCATGGGACAGAATTCGTTCCTGTGGGCGCCGAGTGCCGCGCTGCCGTCCGATACCACCAAGCCCGCTCTGGGTATGGGCGGATTGACGCTGACATCTGGGGTCACCCTGAATGCGGGAACCTGGCTTTCCTCCGCGAGCTCTTATGTTTTCTTTAATACCACCGGGCAAATCGACCTGGCTCCGGGGGCGACGATTGACGTAGCCGGTTCGCAGAATGTCGCGGCTTCCATTTCAGAAAATATTATCTCCGCGCAACTGCTCGGCACCGAGCTGGCGAATTTCCCTCTGCAACAAAATGGAGCCTTGCGCGGGAAGACCATTGAACTCAATTTGCAGCAAACCGGCGTCAATGCGGACGGCAGCACCTGGATCGGGACTCCCGTCGGCGATGTTTCGGGTTACGCCAACTTGGTTGCCCACACCGTGGGCGAACTGACGACAAATGGCGGGAGTGTCAATCTCACAGCGGGTCAGTCGGTGAATTTGGAGGCTGGCTCGGCCATAGATGTTTCCGGGGGCTGGATCAACTACCAGGGCGGCCCGGTGCAAACGACCAAAGTGGTTTCCGGTGGACTCGTTATGGATATTTCCCAAGCCACGGCGAATCGAGTTTACCAGGGAATTTACACCGGTTTTACGGAAACCTTTTCCAAATGGGGCATGACGCATACCTACGGCAATCGCCTGCTCACGGGGGCAATTGAAGAGTCCAGTTACATCCAGGGGGGGGATGCCGGGGCGATTTCGATTACGTCTCCAGCGCAGACCTTGGATGGAAACCTTTACGGAACGAGCGTGGCTGGCCCCTATCAGCGCACACCGGCTGCCCAACTCGTCAATTCCTACGGAAGCACCAATTTCTTGCCGATGGTCCTGGCGACCAAGGCCGTTCCGTCTTCGGCTTCGCTCACTCTCAGTTTTCAGTCGCAGAATGCGGCAGTTGTCGGTTATCCGACCTATTCGCCAACTCCACCCAACATCGATTTTGACGTGAGCCAAGCTGCGGGCGACCTCGTTCTTTCCTCCGCCCTGGTCAACGTGGACGGCTTCGGCCACTTCACGCTCAACAATGGCGATGGATCCGTCGTTGTTCCTGCGGGCGTGAATTTGACGGCTCCGGCGGGTGGAAGCATCGGCCTCAGTGCGGCGAATATTGATATCGAAGGCAGCGTGGCCGCGCCGGGTGGAAACTTGAGTTTCACCGCTTACGATTATTCTCCCTATGCGGATGGGAGTTCCCCTGTTACCGGAGTGGCTTTGATCGCAACTCCGGCAATCGATCCCACGCGAGGTCTCTTTAAGCTTGGGGCTGCGGCATCCCTCAACGTTGCCGGACTTCTGGTGGATGACCGTTTCACCGCGTCCGGGCCAGGGAGTCTTCCTTTGCAGACCAATGGTGGATCGATTGCCATCACCAGCTTCAGCGCCAACCTGGCGGCGGGAAGTAACATCAACGTTTCCGGTGGTGCGGCGGTCAGCGAAGCGGGCAAAATCACGTATGGCAGCGGCGGTAGCTTATCCATTAAGGCGGCGGATGATCCCAATATCGAGAGTCTTGCGGGTGGAAATCTCATTTTGGGCGCAAACCTCGAAGGGTACTCGGGAAGCAAAGGGGGCTCGCTGGCGATCCAGGCGCCGTTGATCCAGATTGGTGGCGTGGCCGCCGATCCGGCGAACACGCTACTGTTGTCGCCCGATTTTTTTAACCAGGGCGGCTTTGCGAGCTTTGCGCTCACGGGGCTGGGAGAAGTCGCGCCGAACCAAATTGATCCCTCGGTCTATCTTCCAGCGGTCTCCATTGCCGCCGGAACCACGATTGATCCGGTGGTTCAAAATTGGACAACCGTATTCAGCAATAACGATGTCCTCCTCACGCCGGCCACACTCGCGCTACCGTCGCTACGCACGCCGCCGAGTTTCACCTTCAATGCCAAGGGCATACCCGGTTTTGCAGGAGGTATTGTGGTGCGCGGCGACTTTGTCTTGGGGGCGAACGCTTCGATCCAGACCGATCCCGGGGGAAGCGTGGCCATTTTCGGACATACCGCAGACATCCTCGGATCGATTGTCGCGCCCGGGGGCAAAATATCAATCTCGGGCGGGAAAAACTCGAGTGGATACTTCGTCAATGCCGTGGATCCTGTCGATCCCCTCGTCACCGTCGATCTCGGGCCGAATAGTCTTCTCTCAACTGCGGGTATCTTCGAGCAAAGTTTCAATGCCTATGGGTTCAATACCGGCTCGGTCTTGCCGGGTGGCGCGATCAGCGTTTCCGGTAACATCCTGGCGGAAAGCGGCGCGGTGCTTGATGTCTCGGGGGCTAGCGCCCTCGTGGACGTCTCGCCTATCCAGGCAAGCGACGCGATCCGGACATTCACACCGGCTGATGTTGCCGCGCGTGTCGATAGCAACGGCGGATCGATTACGTTCGCGGGTGGGCAGGAATTGGTCAGTGATGCGACGCTTCATGGTTCGGCTGGCGGCCCGTCCGCGCAGGGAGGCAGCCTTGCGGTCTCCTCCCAGTTTTTCGATGCGTCCCAGGGTCAGGTGGCGACTACGCCGCTCGATGTCACGTTGGATGCCCTTCAAAATGCGCCCGCCTATTCCACTTCCGGAATTGGCAGCACGGTGCTGGTGAATGGCGTGATGGCCGACCTCGGTTATTTCGCCGCCGATAGTTTTAACGGAAGTGGCCTCGATGCCCTGGCCCTTGCGGGAACGGTGAAGTTTTCGGGGCCTGTAACCATCAACGCCAACCGCAGCCTGACCGTGGGCAATAGCGGCGTTATCTACGCCGATGCTACGGTGAACCTGAATGCGCCTTACGTGGAACTGGGCCAGGCATTTCAGGGGCCGCTTACTCTCGTCCAGCAACAATTCCCTGTCTTTGTCGATTCGATCGGAAATGCCGTTGCCATCAGTCCGGTCAATGGCGCGGGGAACATCACAGTCAACGCCAACAGTCTCATTGATGTCGGCAATCTCTCTCTACAGAACGTCGGCAATCTGAATTTGGTCGCGGGCAACGGCGACATCCGGGGCGACGGCACCTTGGATGTGGCTGGTAATATCGGTATGACGGCCGGACAAATTTATCCGATCACCGACACCACTTTCACCATTGCGGCGCACGATCACGACGGGACGGCTGGTTCCGTGACGATTAGCGCCTCAGGCCAGCGACAACTTCCACTCTCGGCCGGCGGGGCCTTGGACATTTACGCTTCCGATATCACTCAGGGCGGTGTGCTGCGCGCGCCGATCGGGACCATCAATTTGGGCAGTGGCGTGACGAGTACAAGTCCCACCGATCCGCTTTCCGGACAAAGCTTCGATCCTACTCAGAACCTGACCCTGTCTTCCGGAAGCGTCACGTCGGTTTCGGCAGTCGATCCGACCACCGGACAAGACCTCACGATTCCTTATGGCACCATTCTCAACGGCGTGTCGTGGATCGATCCGGCGGGTAACGACATCACGGCCGCAGGCAACGGTCCGAATGCGGTGCCCGGAAAAGCAATCAACCTCTCGGGAGTCAATATCGACGATCAGTCAGGCTCGAAGATCGATATCGGTGGTGGTGGCGATCTCTATGCCTATCGCTTTGTTTCCGGGACCGGCGGCACAAACGATATTCTCGCGACGACGACCAGCTTCGCGGTCATTCCCGGTTATTCGACCAATTACGCACCCGTCGATATGACCGTCGACAGCAACGGCGCTCATCCCTACGAGAACACTTCGCTCGGCGTCGGTAGCCAGGTTTATCTCAACGCGAGCAACGGATTGCCTGCCGGTGTTTATACGCTGTTGCCTGCCCGCTATGCGTTGCTTCCCGGGGCGTTTCTGGTTACGCCGGCGAGCAGTACTCCCTCCGGCAAAAGCGTGGTGCAGGCCGATGGCTCGAGCCTCGTTTTGGGATATCGCTTTAATGGGCTCGATCAAGCATCCATCAATCCATCGCTGCTGACCTCGTTTGAAGTTGATTCGCAGGTGGTGGTTCGGTCGCGCTCCGAATACGATAATTATTCCGCCAATACCTTTTTGCGCCAGAGTGCGGTTTCCCAGGGGACGTCGGTTCGACTGCCGATTGATGCGGGAAAGCTGGTGCTCGCGGCCACCAGTTCCATGATTCTTCAGGGCAAGGTCTCCTCGCAAACACCGGCGGGCGGGCTCGGAAGCGAAGTCGACATCGCCAGCCCGAGTGACATCGTTATCTCAGGCCCCAATACCAACCTAGGCAGTGTGAACACTTCTAGTCTGGTGCTGGACTCTTCCAGTCTCAGCGCCTTCGGTGCCGACAGCTTGTTGATTGGCGGTTATCGCACTTCGACGGCGGCTGGATCCACCGTCACCGTCACGACCAATAACCTCACGGTCGACAATGCAGGCGCGGCACTGACGGGGCCGGATATCATCCTGACCTCCAACAAAACCTTGGCTCTGGCTCCTGATGCCGATGTCGAACAAGCCGGATCGCTGTCGAGTCCCGCTGAGACTCTCTTCTTCGGAAATTCAGGGGTTGCTGGCAACGGCACGCTGGTGCGCGTGAGCAGCGATGCTTCGGCGCAAATCATCCGCTCAGGCGTAACTGCCTCCAGCGGGCCATCCCTGCTCATTGGAGCGGGGTCCCGGATCGCTGGTACGAGCCTGATTCTCGATTCGACTTCTGCCACATCACTCGATCCATCGGCGAAATTAAGTGGGAACAGCATTTCACTCGATAGTGGCCAAATCAGCCTCGCGCTTGACGGTAATCCATCCGCTTCCGGATTAGTGCTCTCCAGTTCAGCGTTGACCAGTCTGCAAGCCTCCGCCCAAGCCTTGTCATTACTCAGTTATTCTTCGATCGATATTTATGAAAATGGAAATGCCGCCATCGGCAGCGCGGCGAATGCATCTGGCGCTTATCAAATCCAGAGCCTGTCCTTGCATGCCGATGAAATTCGCGGGTTCGACGGCGGTAGTGTCACCATCAACTCAAGGAGCGTGACGCTCGATAACAGTCCCGGCGGAGTTCCTCCAGCGGTCGGTGGTATTCCCCTGAACGGCACCTTGTCGATTAACGCCGAAACCATTCAACTGAGCGGTGGATCCGGCACCAACGCTCTCAATGTCGATGGCTATGCGAATGTGAATTTGAACGCGATGGCAGGCGTTATGATTTCAGCGACGAAATCTTCCATGACCGATTTTTCGGGTAATAGCATTCAAGGATCGGCCAGTTTTCTTGCTGCGGGTAACCTGGTGATCACGGCTCCGGTCATCACCGCCGCAACTGCGGCCAATCTGACTCTGACCGCGAATGGCGCACTGATAATTAATCCGGGGACGGAGGGAGCAACGACCCCGATGGCTTCCGGTCTGGGCGCGAACCTGAACTTGTCGGGCGCGAGCGTCACGGAAAACAGCCTGATCCAATTACCCAGCGGTCAACTCAACATCAGTGCAACCGGGGCCAATGGAAACCTAACGATTGGAGGAAATCTTGATGTCGGTGGAGTCGTGCAACCCTTTAATGATTTGATCGAGTACACCTCAGGCGGCGGAATCAACCTGACCTCAAACGCTGGCTCGGTAACTTTGAATCCGGGCAGTTCGATTTCGGTGGCTGCCAATTCGGGTGGTGGAAATGCGGGCAGCCTGACCGTCGACGCGAGCCAGGGATTACTTGTTCTTAATGGTGGCACGGTCAACGGTCAAAGCGGAGCGGGAGGCCACGGAGGGAGTTTCTCCCTTGATGTGGGGAGTCTGTCCAATCTCGATTCGCTGGATCCGGTTCTCACTGCGGGAGGATTCAATTTGTCGCAATCGATTCGGGTGCGAAGTGGAGACGTCGTTCTCAACGACACGGCCATCGCGCAGAGCTTCAATCTTTCGACCGACGCGGGCGCGATCACCATTAACGGAAAAATCGATGCCACCGGAATGGTCGGCGGCACTATTAGTCTGAATGCTTACGGCAGTGTGACGCTGGCCCCGGGTTCTCTCCTCACGGTTGCAGCGCAGAATTTCAACGATGCCGGCAAGGGTGGTTCCATTACGTTGGCGGCAGGTTCGGAAACTAACGGCAACTTCAGCACGACTGCCGTGGTCAATATTCAATCCGGTTCCACCATCGATCTATCCGTTGCCGCCAACAACAGCAACAGCGCCGTCGCCGGCGATTTCAGCGGGACGCTTCACCTTCGCGCACCCCAGACCGCAGGCGACACGGATCTTCAGGTCAATCCCGTCAATGGAACCATTCTCAATGCGTCGAGCATCCTGATTGAGGGCTACCAGATCTTCGATGCGTCGGCGGATGGCTCCATTGATAACCAGGAAGGGAATGTCTACAGCAACGGAACTACTTTTGCCGGAAACACCACCACCATCCTGAACCGGGTTTTCAATCCTCTCACCAATCCCCAAAGCGCGGCCTTGCAAACCATCGCCGATGTCGCGCCGGGGGCCGAGATCATCAACACCGCGGGAGATTTGACCCTGGCCAACGATTGGGACCTTTCCCAGTTCCGCTTTGGCCCGAACAATACGGCGGGCGTCCTGACTCTTCGCGCCTCGGGCAATCTCATTTTCAACGGTAGTTTGAGCGACGGTTTCACGGATCCGACGAATGGCGCAACGATCTTGGCGCGAAACGCCGCGCTTCCGGCCAATCTTCAATCCTGGTCGTATAATCTAGCTGCCGGGACTGATTTCAACGCAGCCGATTTTCATCAGGTTGTGTCGACCACGGAGATTTACGATCCAGCCACGGGACTGGCTGTTCCCGGAACGAACGCGGGTTCGCTTGAATTGGGAAATCTCGTCACACAAAACAATGGCAATGCGATCAGCTTTGACGGAACAACCGACACGGCCCTCATCGGCTATTACCAGGTGATTCGCACGGGAACGGGCAATATCGATATCGCCACCGCGGGCGATGTGCTCCTGCAAAATCAATTCGCCTCGATTTACACGGCGGGCACGGTCGTGACGGACCCGACGCTGGGAGGAAATTTCACCACGCCGAAGTTGAGAATTGGCAACACCACTTTCTACCCCGCGCAATACACCCTGGCCGGCGGCAACGTGACGATTTCAGCGCAGGGCAATATTGCTCACGTCACCCAAAACAATAGTGGCGCCATCGTCATGGATTCCGAGAAGGAACTGCCCAACAACTGGCTTTATCGCCGCGGCTACGTCGATCCCGCGACCGGTCAGTTCGGCGCGTCAAAATTTGATGCGTTCGCTTCCACGTCATGGTGGGTTGATTTCAGCAATTTCTTTGAAGGAGTCGGCGCTTTAGGCGGAGGTAACGTGACGTTGGATGCCGGGCACGACGTTAGCAATGTCGACGCTGTTGCGCCGACCAACGCCCGTGCGACCAATCAGGTAACAGTCAATGGCGTCGTCGATAAACTTGCAGCCAACCAGACGCTCGTCGAACTCGGCGGCGGTGATGTCACGGTGCAAGCGGGCAACGACATCAACGGCGGTGTCTATTATGTCGAGCGCGGTCTCGGCACGCTCGCCGCGGGTAACAGCATCATTACGAACACGACCCGTTCCGCATCTCTCGGGACGATTACCGTTCCCGCGAGCATCAATGATTCCGCGACGTGGCTTCCCACCACGCTTTTTCTGGGCGACGGCAGCTTCGATGTCACGGCCCAAAACAATTTGTTGCTCGGCCCGGTCGCTAATCCCTTCCTCCTGCCGCAGGGCGTCGACAATACCTACTGGGACAAAACTTATTTTTCGACGTATGCCACGACCGACGCTGTGAATGTCTCCTCGTTGACCGGCAATGTTTCGCTCCGGGAAAGCGCCACGCTCTCCAGTAGCAACATCGCCACGCCCTTGCTGCAAAACTGGCTTCTCTCGATCGATCTCCTGTCCGCGAATCCGCCTTCTCTCTCCTCCTATCAGCCTTGGTTGAATCTAACCGAGACCAGCGTTAACCCATTCTCCACCGTCGATGCCTTGTTGCCATCGACGCTTCAGGCGACCGCCTTTTCTGGAAATATCAACACGATCGGAAACCTCACCCTTTCCCCGTCTCCCACCGGAGAGATCAATTTGATCGCCGCCGGATCGATCAACGGCCTGCAGCCCAATGGCATCAGCAACATCATTAATGGCTCGAGCAACAGCACATGGAGTTCCAGTACGATCAATCTTTCCGATGCCGATCCCAATGCCATTCCCGGTATCCTATCTCCCTACGCCTACGAAGTGGTCGTGGGAACGAGTTCACCCTTGGCCGCCTCGGTTACCACTGGGGGTAAAATCCTGGTCAATGGCGTTAATGTTCCCGTCCAACTGGATCTTTCTTTCATCGGCGCCTTGTTTGCCGAATCGGGCTCCACGGAGGGTGCTGATGCGGTCTTGCAAACCAAGCTGAAATTGCATGCCTCGATCGACGGCGCACCGCTCCACGCCAACGATTCCAACCCCGTCCATCTCTATGCGGAAAACGGCGATATTTCCGGCCTGACGCTTTTCGCCGGCAAGGCCGCCCGGGTCATCGCGGGCCAGGACATCACCGATATCGCGCTTTATCCGCAAAATGATAGCGCCAGCGACATCAGCCTGGTGGCAGCAGGTCGCGACCTGACCGCGTACGACGCGAACTCGCCCTTGCGCGTGGCCGCCCAAGCGAGCGGCAACGCGCTTGATTCCGGCGATTCGCCGCTCGCGGGCGATATTCAAATCAGCGGACCGGGGACGCTGGAGGTCCTAGCCGGGCGGAATCTCGATCTCGGCATCGGACCGAATAACGGCGATGGCACCGGCGTGGGAATCACCAGTATCGGCAACGACCGTAATCCGGCGCTGCCTTTTGGAGGCGCCGATATCGTCGCATTGGCCGGGATTGGCGCTTCCGCCGGGCTTGACGCCAGCAGCCTGAATTTCAGTAATGCCAGCCACACCGGTTTTACGGACTTGTTTCTCAACCCGACCACGGGCGGGGCGCAAGCTCTCCAGTATCTGCCCGATCTTGGTACTCTCATGGGACTTTCTTCCGGGGACACGACCGAGCAGATCTGGATCGCATTTAGCCAATTGCCGGTCGAACAGCGGGATGATCTTGCGCTCAGTGCCTTCTATCTCGTTCTCCGCGATGCGGGTGTCGATCACGCTACATCCGGAGGTGATTACTCCACTGGCTTTGCCGCAATTTCGGCCCTTGCTCCCGGCAGTCAATGGCAGGGCAACATCTCGCTCACCTCGCGTGAGATCAAGACGACCAATGGCGGAAATATCAGCCTGTTTGCCCCCGGCGGACAACTTGATGTCGGGTTGAATATCGCCGGGACGCAAGCCGTCGACCAAGGCATCCTCACCGAGGATGGCGGCAACATCTCCATCTTCACCCAGAATAGCGTCAACGTCGGAACTTCCCGCATCTTCACGCTGAATGGTGGTGATGAAATCATCTGGTCAACCCAAGGCGATATTGCCGCCGGTTCCTCCTCAAAGACGATTCAATCGGCTCCTCCCACCCGTGTCCTGGTTGATCCGCAAAGTGGCACCGTCGAAACGGACCTGGCGGGCCTGGCTACAGGTGGCGGCATTGGCACACTGGAAACAAAGGGAAAGAATCCCTCTAACGTCTATTTGATTGCCCCGCGCGGGACCATCAATGCGGGTGACGCGGGCATCCGGTCTTCGGGCAATCTTTTCCTTGCCGCCGCCTTCATTAACCCGGGTGGTGGTGGATTCTCGGCTGGTGGCACCACGACTGGCGCGCCCGCAGGCCCGGTGGCGCCCAATATCGCGGGACTTACTGCGGCATCGAATACAGTTGGAGCGACGGCCAATGCCGCCAATCAAGCGGCCAACGCTGCCCGCAATCAGGTTGATCAGACTCCGCCAAGCCTGCCTTCCATTGTTACCGTGGAGGTCATTGGGTACGGAGATGATACCCAGTGAGGGATAATTTCCACATAAAACTATTAAATTGATAGTCTTTATCGAATACAAGCAGACAAATCAATTTGTAGAGAGTCATTTTTATCCTTGATTACGAATAACTTAGGTTTAAACACTGATCCTTGTTCAGAAATAGAAGTTAATCTATTGACGTACTAGGAATAAATCGATACGATCATTGCGAATTGGAAAGTCTCCTCTAACCAACAACCCAATAAGAAAGAAAAATGAAACTAACGAAAATAACCTCTGCGCTCACAGCTCTGGCTGTGGCCGCAGTGCTGAGTACGTCCGCCCATGCGCAGACCACCTACAATGAAGGTGATGTGCTGCTGGGCTTTGAACAGTCCAACGGATCGGGCGGCTTCACCGCAAACAACTATGTCGTTGATCTCGGTGCGGCCAGTCAATTCATCAATGCCACGGGCCCATTGACGTTCAATATCAACACGACCGACTTGACGAACGCGTTTAGTTCCACTTGGGCAAGCAATACGGGGAATCTGGTCGCATGGGGTGTTATCGGCGGAAGCGATAACTTCAGCAACATCACCATCGGGGGCGATACCTTGAAAAAGAACACGCTCTTCCTGACCTCGGATGGGATTGCGCCGACCACGGCCTCCAACGCGAATCAGAACAACATCAACAATTCGATTCAGACCTTCGCTCTCGACTTCGCTGGTCAGACGGAATCGAGTGCCAATGCCGCGATCATTCCCAGTAATGATGCCTCTGGGTGGACGGCCAACACTCCGGGAACGGCGGCGTTTGCCTCTTCTTTCGCCATTGAGCAGTCGGCAACGGACGGGCCCACCGACTCCACCTTGAGCCTCTACCAGTTGAACAATACGTCCAGCACGCCCGGCGCAACGGCGAAGGACCTGGGCACATTCAGCTTGGCCAGCAACGGGACGCTGACCTTTGACACTCCCGCAGCCGTTCCTGAACCTTCGAGCGTGGCTTTGGGCACCGTGGCCGCGGCGCTTATGACCGTCCTGCTCGTGCGCAAAAAGAAATCCCAGTGGGTCAAGTAATTCCCCCTTTGCAAAAACACCTTAAATAGAAACAAAAAAATGAAATCATTGAAATCGTTTGCTCTCTCGGGAGCGCTCCTTGCCTCCTTTGCCAGTTCGGCGTTTGCCACCACCCAATTTGTCGAAATTGTCGGAGCCCCCGCTTTTCGCCAGGACAGCAATACCAACATCGCGGCCTATGTGGCTGCCCATAGTGGCGGTCTCACCGCTACCACGGGACCTACCAGCGGCAGCGCCGATGTAACTTCGGCCAGCGCCAACCAATGGCTAATCCCCGGTGGAGGCACGGGCGGTGCGGACTTGGAAATTGACGCTTCCTTTACCGGCTCGACGGCCGGTTTCGAGTCGGTGGCGTCAGGAACCATTACGCAAAAATTCATCACCCATAATACAGGTTCGATCGGCACCCCTTCGGTCAGTGTCTCGACGTCGACGGGAGAAACGGCTTATCAGCCGCAAATCACGCTGTCGGATACTTTCCAGGCGACGACGCCGTTCAATGGGACAAAGACCTTCTATGGCGGTGCCTCGAATACGCTGCCGTTCACGGCAACCTACGCGACGTTGACCAATAATCAGCTCGGGATTGAACCCTACCGGTGGGTGGCCAGCCCGGGCGCGGCTGCTGCTGGTTTGACGAACATCACCACTGCCCAGGCCCAGGCCCTCTATAAGAATGGACAGTTGCCCCTGGCCTTCTTCACGGGCAACAGCGCGGATGAAGGTAAATGGGTCTATGGCTTGAGCCGGGACCCTGGCTCGGGCGCCCGTCTCGTTGTGCAGACAGAAATCGGTCTCGGGGCCACGGCGAAGCTGACCATCTATCAACCCACTATCACGGGTGGCTCGGTCGATAGCAGTGGCAACCGGGTCAGCGGAACGGATAGCACGGATGCCTTTGATTCAGTTCCCGTTGCTCCGGCGGAAAAAATCCCGAGCACGGGCATTTGGGCCGTCGCTGGCAACTCGGGCTACGCCAAGTTCGGAACTCCCTCCGATCAACTTGGCTTGCTCCTGGCCATTACTTCAACGCCTCCGAGCGGTGCGATTTTCGTCACCTACCTGAACATCGCGGATAGCACGGAAGCGGAAGCGGCGGGCGCCCAGGAATTGAGCTACAATGGAAACACCTATAGTCTGGCCGCGTTGCAGGAAGGCAAATACAGCTTCTGGAGCTATGAGGGGCTCTTTTCCGGCACGCTCAGCGCGCCGGCCTCGACCGTTGCCGCAGCCTTGGAAAGCGGCTGGACTTCCGTCGCGCCGATCACTGGGGTGAATGTAAGCAGAACGCAGGACGGCGGTATCATTACTCAGAATTACTAACAAACGTCGGATAATCTTCTTCTGCTCGGTAGAAAGAGTAGAAGAGGCGTACTAGTGGGGGCCAGCGCGGGTGGAAACACCCGCGCTGGTTGCGCCTTTACTGGCTAAGAATATGAAAATAAAGAGGGAGTTTTTTCACGCTGCCGTTCCTGGTCCGCGTTCCCTTTTTGTGATGGTGGTCTTGATTTTTTTGACCGGTTTTCGTCCGGTTGCAGCCGATGAATCCGCAGCTTCCGTATCCGCACCTCAGGATTCCTTCAACTATGCCTTGGTGGGTGTCGCCCGATTTGATGGCGTTTCCTATGCGAGCTTGATTAATCGGCAGACGAAGATGCGTCTTCTCCTTTTCACGGATAAACCGGTGGATGGTTTGAAGTTGATTTCCGTCGGAGGCGACGAAGCCACCGCAGGCCCTTCGGCAATTATCGATAGGGCGGGCGTGTCGATCCAACTTAAGGTCGAGGCGGACCCAGGCACTGATCTATCCGTTCCTCTCTCGCTGGCCCCGTCCGCATTCACAAATCAGGTGACAAGGTTGCCTCCGCCAAGTTCGGTGAGTCTTGCTCCTCGCAAGCCTCCGCCCGGGACTTCCCTGCCCCTCGTCTTTCAAGCGGTCGATCCCCAAAAGCTAAATCTCAGCGTTGAAGAGCAACAGGCCATCAACCAATTGCGCCGGGATTTCTTGAGCGCGACCAATGGCGCGAGCCAGGGCAACCCCGCTTCGGAAACAAATAATTCGACCGCAGGTAATGCGGTCGCCATCCCAGCGACAAGTAGTTCGACGGAAAGCACCTCGCAGGCGAGCAGCCCGGACGCAGGTTCTTCGCTGGCAACAAATCCCCCGGCCAATGGCCAAGGCGCGACCACGCAACAAGTCAATGCCTGGCAAAGCGCCCAGGCACAGAGTGACGACCTATTAAGGACCTTACTCGGATGGCAGGCTTTTAGTGCGTACCAAATGGCGCTTGCCAATTGATCGACACAGCAAAATTCTTTGAAAATTCCTCACACGCAAAACTAAATCTGATATTCAAGCTCCGGGATGGCATTCAACTGCTTCGCCTTGGAGACGAGCTGATCCAGCGTGGTTTCATCCAGGATCTTGGCCGTGGCATCGCGCACTTCCTTCATCACGCAGCGGATGACACACGTTTTTTCACTGGGACAATCATCACAACGGGCGTACGCAGTCTGGCTAACACAGGGCACTGACGCCAGGGGGCCATCAATGAAGCGAATGACGCGCCCCAGAGGAATCGTATCCGGCGAACGCTCCATGAAATAGCCGCCCTCCCTGCCTTTGCGGCTTTGCAAGATTCCCTCGTTGCGCAGATCGAGCAAAATGGCCTCCAGAAACTTGCGCGGAATATTCAGCGTGTCGGCGATGTCCTTGATTTGAAAGAGGCCTTCTCCTTGGTGCTGGGCCAGAAAAACCAGCGCTCGGAGCCCGTATTTCGCCCGTTTGGAAAGCATGCCCGTAACCTATACTTTCAAGGAAGGAGTTCAAGCGTGACCTGACACCGACACCTCTTCTATCGCACGCTTCACCCCTGCCTGGAGCTAAATGGACCATTCCAGATGCGTTTCTTTGCCTTTGGCCGATTTGTCGACAATCGAGAGTTGTTTTTGTTCCTGCACGACGAGTGAGTTGGGAGGGACGCTGTGCATCAGGAAAACATTGGCCCCGATGGTCGAATTCTCACCGATGATCGTTTCTCCTCCCAAGATGGTGGAGTTGGGGTAGATCGTCACCTTGTCCTGAACATCGGGATGGCGCTTTCCCCCTTTCGCAATCTGTCCCGTTTCATCCTTCGCAAAACTGCGGGCGCCCAAGGTCACGCCATGATAAAGTTTCACTCCGTTGCCGATCCGGCAGGTCTCGCCGATGACCAGGCCTGTGCCGTGGTCGATAAAAAAATGGGAGCCGATGGTCGCGCCCGGATGGATATCGATGCCGGTACGCCCGTGCGCCCATTCCGTCATCATGCGGGGAATGATCGGCACCTCGGATTGATAAAGCCGGTGCGCCAGTCGCTGGATGGAGATCGCCTCGATGAAGGGATAGGAAAGAATGATCTCTTCGCGACTCAGCGCGGCCGGATCTCCCTCGTACGCGGTCTGAATGTCGGTATGCAGAAGCTGGCGAATTTCCGGAAGGTCCTTGCAGAATTTGAGCAGAATGGGCTTGGTTCTCCCAGTGGGCTGGTGCGGATCGCCGATGCGAACGCTTTTGCGCACTTGGGTCTCCAGCCTTTTGATGACATCGGAAAGACGGTGCTCAGTCAGATGAAAAACCGTTTCTTTGCTAATCGCGTCGTCATCGTGGAAGCCCGGAAAGAGAACACGCAACAGGTCTTCGCAAATCACTCCGACCGCCCGCTTCGACGGCATGTTGTGAACATCTTGATTGTTGAGACCTCCCCACTGGTCATAAGAGGTCACAATATCCAAAACGGTCTGTTTCCAAGCTTCGTCCATAATCCAAGAAAAGTGTGGACCTCTAAAATGAGGCTTGCAATACTAATAATCTATAGACATAATATGCAATCTGCCGTATCAGATTGCGATTGCCTAGGTAAAAATCGAGATTTTACGAGGAGAAAGACTTTGTCTCAAAAAATTGAACTCATCGAGCAATCGGCCAAAATCAAGCCTAAGAATCTTGCTTCCGTCCCCAGCGAAGCAGAAATCGTCAGGCGTATTTTGCACGCATTGGTCGATCTGGAATATGGCTCGGTAGAAATCGTCGTCCAGAACTCAAAGGTGGTCCAGATCGAGCGAACGCAGCGCTCCCGTTTCCCGCAACCACTGGACATTCCTCGTGTCTGACCTCGCACCGCCGGCTTTCGCCCATTAAATTTCTTGGAACATGAGTCGCTATCACGAAGTTCCCTATTTTATCGGATATACGCCGCTGATTCGCCTGCGCCGGCTGTCGGAATTGACGGAGTGTGAGATTCTTGGAAAGGCCGAGTTCATGAACCCGGGCGGCTCGGTGAAAGATCGCGCCGCGCTCGGGATCATCCAAGCGGCCGAGGCCAGGGGTGAACTCAAACCCGGCGCGACCATCATCGAGGGTACGGCGGGCAATACTGGCATCGGCCTCACCGTGGTCGGACAGGCCAAGGGCTACCGCACGCTGATTGTCATCCCCGACAACCAGTCGCCGGAAAAAGTTCAGCTCCTGCGCGCCTTGGGAGCCGAAGTCATCGTCGTGCCGGAAAAACCCTACAAGGATCCCGGCAATTATAACAAGGTCGCGCAGCGTCTCGCGGAAGAGCATGGCTATTTCTGGGCCAACCAATTCGACAACACCGCGAACCGGCAAATTCATTATCATACGACAGGGCCTGAAATTTGGGACCAGACCGATGGGCGCGTGACGGCTTTCGTTGCCTCGGTGGGGACAGGTGGCACGCTGGCTGGAACGAGCACTTATCTGAAGGAGATAAATCCGCGGATTGCCTCCGTCTGTGCAGATCCGTACGGCGCCGCGATGTGGTCCTGGTTCAAGAATCACAATCTCGAAACCAAGGACGGCGATTCGTTTGCCGAAGGTATTGGCCAGGGGCGCGTGACGAAGAATCTCGAGGGTATCGAAGTCGATGAAGCCTATCGCATCGAGGACCAGGCAGCTTTCACCATCATCCAGCAGTTGCGGCGCGAAGAGGGGCTTTTCCTTGGCCTCTCTTCCGGTGTCAATCTTGCCGGAGCGGTCCGTTATGCGCGACAGAAAGGCCCCGGCCAGACTATCGTCACCATCCTCTGCGATTCCGGGCATAAATACATCTCGAAACTCTATAATCCGGAGTGGGCTGAGGAAAAAGGATTGAAAGCTGATTTACCTATCGATTCGGTGCTTTGAACTTCAGCAAGTTGAAGCCTTGATCAAGGACAATACGGCAAAATATCAGTTTCCACTCGACGAGCGCTGATTATACTACTACTCATATAGCTCTACCTGACAACAGGAAGCTGCCCTTTTCGGGCCGCATTTCGCCGACTCCGTTTCGTTTCGAATCCCTCGTGGGAACGATTGAAACCCTTCTCTCCCGAAAGTCCTCACCGACTTTTCGGTCAGAAACGACATCTCCAAAAAACCTTTAGAAACCCCCTTTACCATGAGCACGAATCTGAATCCACAACTGAGCCTGAGCGCCACAGCCGCGCGCAATCTCGCGACCGCAACCGTCACCGTCCCGCAAAATGCGGCGAGAACCCCGCGTTGGTTGCACAAGCTTCTCCCTTGGATCGACGTGGACGGCGGGGTCTACCGGGTCAATCGCCGGAAAATTCTCGTGAGCAAGGCGGGGCTGATCGTAGTGGAGATCGACGGCAAGAAGGCGCACATCGATCCCAAAAGTCTCCGTAGCATCCCGCTCTTCAGCGACCTTGATGACGATACGCTCAAGGTCGTCACCGGAGAGTTCAGCACCGAGCACGTCAGCTTGGGCAAGTTGATCGCCAAAGAAGGCGATGCCGCGAAAAAGCTCTATGTGATCGCACGCGGTAAACTCGAACTGTCCATCATCGGGCCGCACGGCGATAAGCTTCGCCAGGGTCTTCTCGGCGAGGGCAATTATTTCGGTGACGACGCTCTGCTCGACGATGCCCTATTGTCCCCGGCCATCAAGGCCCTGACGGAGTCGACAGTCCTGACGCTTGATCGGAGCAAATTCGATGCGTTGAAACGCAAGGCTTCCATTCGTGATGCCATCACCCAATCGATCGAGAAGCGGCAGGCGGCCCAGGCGAAGGCCAACGAATACGGCGAGAGCGTGATCGATCTGCTGACCGTGCAGGGAGGGGAACCCAAGCTCCCCACCACCTTTGTCGATTACGACGAGGATCCGCGCGAGTATCACCTCAACACGATCCAGACCGTGCTGCAAACGCACACCCGCGTCACCGATCTCTACAGCAATAAGATTGATCAGTTGCGCGAGCAAGTGCGCCTCACGGTCGAGGCGGTCAAGGAATGGGAAGAGTGGGAGTTGCTCAATAATCCCGATTTCGGTTTGCTCCGTGAAGTCGCGCCTTCGCAGCGTATCCCCACGCGCAGTGGTCCCCCGACGCCGGACGACATGGATGAACTTCTCGCGCTCGTCTGGAAAAAGCCGGCCTTTTTCCTCGCCCATCCCAAGGCGATTGCGGCCTTCGGTCGCGAATGCACCCGGCGCGGCGTGCCTCCGCCCACGGTAAATATTCTTGGCTCGCCCTTTGTGACGTGGCGCGGTGTGCCCCTGGTGCCTAGTGATAAGCTCCTCATCAACGGCAAGTCGAACGTCGGTGGAAGCCTCGGCAGCACGAGCATCTTGCTGTTGCGGGTTGGCGAAGGCGAGCAGGGCGTCGTTGGTCTCCAGAAGGCGGGCGTTACCGGTGAAGTCGAGCCGGGCCTTTCCGTTCGCTACATGGGCACGAATGAAAACTCGATCGCATCGCATCTGGTCACGCGTTATTTCTCGGTCGCAGTTTTGACCGACGACTCCATTGCGCGGCTCGATAATGTTTTGGTTGGCAACTACCACGACTATGTTTACCCCCGATAATCCCGATACCGACTTCATCGCCAGGCTGGTGAACGAAATCTATTCGGACTCGCCCGGAGTGGAATCCGATTCGGCGCCGAAAGGCCGTGGAATCAGCGACTATCCGACCGACGCGCAGGAGATCGCACCGCCGGTCCACCCGGCGGCGCAAGGTTCTTCGCCCCAAACCATCCAGCCGGTTGAGTCGGCCTCCGGCGGTTATGTCGCAAGTTCGGAGGAAGCCTATCCGTTCGGGGAACCCCGCTGCTATCGCAACGATGATACAGTTTCCCGCAAGGTATCGTCCACCTCTCCGGCAAGTACGCTTCCTTACACCTCTGCGTCACTGCCTGGGGATTTTTATTTCCTGCGCGGAGGGGCGCCTGGCCTTTCGTCACTGCCCGGCACCTCTTCCACACGTAATGGATCGGCCCTTCCGGTTTTTAATGTCGACGCCATCCGCGGCGATTTTCCCGCCTTGCAGCAAAAGATGAATGGCAAGCCGCTCATCTGGCTCGACAACGCTGCCACCACGCAGAAGCCGCAATCCGTCATCGACGCGACGTCCAATTTCTATAGTCGCGACAATTCGAATATCCACCGGGCGGCCTACGAACTGGCGGAACGGGCGACCCGCGCCTTTGAAGGCGCCCGGGACAAAGTGCGGGAGTTCATCGGCGCGGCGGACGCAAAAGAAATCGTTTTCCTGCGCGGCACGACCGAGGCCATCAATCTCGTGGTGCAAAGCTACGGTCGCGCGAACATCGGGCCGGGCGATGAGATTCTTCTCACCACCATTGAGCATCACGCCAACATCGTGCCCTGGCAGCTTCTCGCCGAGCAAACCGGTGCGGTGATTCGGGTCGCGCCCGTGAACGACCGTGGCGAATTGATCCTCGACCAATTTGCTTCCCTACTCAGTGGACGCACCAAGCTGGTCTCCATCACCCATGTGGCCAACTCCATCGGGACGATCAATCCGATCGAACAGGTCATCGGTCTCGCCCATGCCTACGGTGTTCCGGTGCTGGTCGATGCCGCACAATCGACGCCTCATATGCCGGTCAATGTCATGGCCCTTGATGTCGATTTTCTGGTCTTCTCCGGCCACAAGGTCTTTGGGCCAACCGGTATCGGCGCCCTCTATGGCAAGTCGGGGTTACTGGAAGCCATGCCTCCGTGGCAAGGCGGCGGTCACATGATCCGCAATGTCACCTTTGCCAAGACAACCTACCAGAATGCGCCCGAGAAATTCGAGGCGGGCACACCCGACATTGCCGGCGCGGTCGGCCTTGCTGCGGCCATCGACTATCTCCAAGACGTCGGATTGGCTCCGATTGCTGCCTACGAACACGAATTGCTTGCTTATGCGACCGAGGCGCTTCAATGCGTGTCGGGCCTGCGCCTGATCGGCACCGCCGCCAACAAAGCGAGCGTCCTTTCCTTCGTCATCGCGGGATACGAGCCGGAAAAAATCGCCGCGCACCTTGATCAACAGGGCATCGCCGCCCGCGCCGGTCACCACTGTGCGCAACCGGCCCTGCGCCGGTTTGGCGTGGAAAAGACAGTTCGTGCCTCGTTGGCATTCTACAACACCCGCGATGAAGTCGATGTCCTCGTCCGGGTTTTGCAGCAGCTCAAAAAGGCCTGATATTGATTTCATGAAAACGATCAAGCCCGCCGCATTGCAAGACCTCCTGATCGCCCAACCCGGATTGACGGTGCTGGATGTTCGCACCCCGGTGGAATTCGCGGAAGCTCATGTCCCACAGGCGCGCAATGAGCCGCTCGATCAGTTTGATCCGAAGGCCCTCTTGCAACCCAAAGATCAACCCATTTATTTGCTTTGTCGTTCCGGTGGGCGTGCCTCCCAGGCCGCTCAAAAAGCCGCGAAGGAAGGCCTGGATAATGCCGTAGTTGTAGAAGGAGGAACATTGGCCTGGATCGATGCTGGATTACCGGTGAATCGTGGCTCGGTGAAGGTGATCAGCCTGGAGCGCCAGGTTCGCATTGTGGCTGGGTCGCTTGTCCTCACGGGCGTTTTGCTCGCCATTTTCATTCATCCTTTCTTCATCGGCCTCTCCGCTTTCGTCGGCGCCGGACTTGTCTTCGCCGGCGTCACCGATTGGTGCGGCATGGGGCTTCTTCTTGCCAAATTGCCCTGGAATTCCCGCTAGCCAGTTTGAGGGTGAGTGTGATTTTCAATGACGCTGCGCCCAATTCCTCTTGATGTTAATAGCCTCTCTTTCGATGGTTGAATCGAGCTTATTTTTTCCGAGCGTTCTGCGATAATTGAGTTTGTTGGCAAATAGTGTTGCGTCGCTCCGATTAAACGAAACCAGTATCCATATCATGATCGGAGGAACAAAACCCATTTGCAGTCTTAATTCATTGACAAAAGATTCAGCTGTTTTTTTCCCAAAGGGCGTGAGTTCGACGAGTGACAGGCCCGCCGATTCAATCCAGATAAAAAAGCCCAGCGACCATAGAATGAAGGCATATTCCGCAAGCAAACCAAATAATAATGCTCGGCAACGGCGCTTAAATGAAATCGGCGTTGCCATCGTTAGCGCAATCAGAAGAGCCGTCGGCTTCCAACCAAAACCGATTGTATCGAAATCAATATTCCAGATAGGTCCCGATCCACCGGGACTCATGAGTGATCGATTGACTATAACAATCCTTGTGTAATTAGGATGCTCCGGACTTTGAAGAGGTTCAAAATTCAAATTCCTCTGCCCACTATCTCCAGCATAGACCCACTCGGAAATTCCTCGAAAGAAAGTAGAGTAAGCGTCGTTCCATCCCGGCCACGGTAATATCAGCAAAGTATAAATAAGGACAAAGTAACAAAATGAGACAAGATGGATTTTACTTATCATCGCGCCTACGAACTAGCGCGCGAAGCGAACGAACTCAAGAAGATGTTGGTAGGGGCCAACATCTCATTTATTTTCAAACGATCTCTTGAAAGAGAAATAAATTACGACGACCACTTGAACTTCTTGGGACAGATGCAGTCAGGAGGGGACAAATTCCCAACCTTTGGCCCTGAGTTGCGCCTCCTCGTCGGTGATTTCTTCGTCTTTGGAGGACATCTTTTCCGCTATCGGGTCTTCCAAGTGAACTCTACACGCCAACCATAGCCCCCCGAGTTGCCAAAAAAACGAATAAAGGTTGAAAAGGCTTCTCGGCTACGAACGCTTCCCACTGAAGTTAAGCTAACCTACGGCAAACTAAACAGCCAAACGACTTGCCCTCCTCGTACCGCTGTCCCGGTTAGACGGCGCCCTCGATTTCAAAGGCCGCGCCACATTCTCATTCTAGGAGCCCAACCAGAGTGACATCAGGTTGGCTCTTCCGTTGACTCCAAATCGCTGATAGATGGATTTGATATATTTGTGGGTTGTACTGAGGCTTTGTTTCATCGAATCGGCAATCTCTTTTTCCGACATGCCGGTTAGTAATTTTTGGACGATTCGTTGGTAGACAGGGCTGAGAGGTTGATCCCCGATCAAAAGTCCCCGGTTCAGAAATAGGCGTCGATGAAATCCTCGGATTCCCCGGAGGAGGGTCCCGGCCAGAAGAGCATCCTCTTTCGAAAAATGCCGGATTGAGCGTAAGCGGTCGACGAGGAAGACAGATTCGGTGTCGGCGTTCAGGGGGAAGCTGATCCACATCCTATCGGTGATGCCCAATTCTGTGTAGTGAAGGCGATAATGCTCGCTCTGGCTAAATTCATGAAAGGGAATCCAGCCATCGCGCATGCGGTGCACTTGGAATTTTCCCGCTTTGGCAATAATGGCGAGCGTCGCCAGTCCGATCTGAAAATTAGGATCGAACCGGTCCGTTCGCTGATACATCGGGGCGAGGAGTTTTCGGTATTCTTCCGGGTCGGGGACGAGATCGTAACTGGCCCGGAGACGCCAGCCCAGCAACGGGTCTTTTTTGGCTTTGCTTCCTCGTAAAATACGGACCGCGGCGATCCATTTCACGTTACCCGCTTTTGTAAGTTTTTTGAGCCCCAGCGCAAGGAGGCGCAAAGCTGTGTCCGTTTCTGAAGCAGGGACTTGATCCAATTCGTCCCAAAGGCTGTAAACTGAGTCCATTTCCTCTTCAGTGAGAGTTGTGGAGTCTGGATTCTCCGTGGTCATGGTGCTTTTCCGGAAGCGATCAAGATATTTTTAATCCCTAGCATAAATAAGTTATGTTTGCAAATGAGTCAGGTGTTGATGTGGTGTATTTTGGAATAGTATCATGTCATATATCTTACCCCCTGATTAGGGGGTAGTTGTAGTACATCCTTTTCTCTAAGGTTCGGCACTTTGGAAAAACTCTTCATTGCATAATAAGCTTGCTGACAGTGCTTAACGAATTGAAGTTTAGTCAGTGAATGATTAAATAAAGCATACATTAATTATTTAATGCTTCCAACTCTCTCTTCCACTCGCATGACGGCTCCGCTATAATATTACCTCTCCACGCCAACACTTTGTTACATAAAATGATACCGTCCGCCGTTTCTTTTGTTCGCACACAAGCTTTTCATCTCGGGAAGCAAGTGGGGTTGAATGGCTGGCAGCATTCAATGAAAAAATATACCTTCTTATTCGCAGTCGTGCTGGGATTTCTTTCCCCTACTCTGCACGCGGTCAATCCGACCTCGACTGGAAGTACCTTTCTCAATTCAGGTAATTCGACCTACGTTGGTTACAATGGGGCGGGAACTCTCGATTTCGAGTCGGGGGCCACTTACACGACCACGCAAATTGCGGAGATTGGTGCAACGACCGGTGGAGCAGGTGTCGTCACGATCAACGGGAGCGGCTCTGCGTGGACCGTCCTAAATGGTTTCTATGATGGTAATACGGGAACTTCGGGCACGGTCACGATTTCAAACGGCGGGTTGTTGACGACAAACTCGGGCAGTTTCTCCACCGCCTTGGGGTGGAACTCGGGTACGCTCGGCGTCGTGACGGTCACCGGGTCGGGTTCCATTTGGAATACCACGGGCAGTGTTTTCATCGGTGTCTCCGGGACTGGTGTGTTGAACATCACGGCGGGAGGCACGGTCAACGACAGCCTTACTAACCTCACAGGATTCGAAATCGGCGACAATGCCGGATCGAGCGCCATCGTGCTGGTGGATGGAGCGGGTTCGCAATGGAATCTGACCGGTGGCGGGATGGGCACAGTCTCGGGCTCCGCGACGATTACGGTGAGTAACGGCGGACAGATCAATACGTCAGGATTGAACCTGTCGACTTCGGGCAGCAGCCTGACGGTGACAGGCAACGGCTCAATTGTGAATGCGGGAAATTTCACTCTCAATTCCAACTCTGCTCCCTACACGACCGTGACGGTCAATAACGGTGGTGTGCTGAACAGCACCAACAGTACCGTGGGCACCTTCACTCCCGGTGTGGCTTCGGTTGCGGTTGATGGAGCGGGTTCGCAATGGAATGTAGTCGGGTCGTTGACGCTGGGCAGCGATAGCGCCACCGGGACGATCACGTTGACCAATGGCGCTCTCTTGAGCGTTTCGAACACCGGTTCGGCGAGTGGCACGGGGAACGGTACCGTCACTTTGGGTGGCCAGCCTTCCAGTTCCAATCCAGGCACACCGGCCAGCATCGGCACGCTTTACATTGGCACGGGTGGCGCGGCTGGCATCGTGAATGCCGCCGAGGTCATGGGATTTCCCGGCTGGAGTAATCCACCTCTCGGCGCTGCTAATTCCACGATTGTTTTTAACCACAACTCCCCAGGCTATTACTTCACCAACACCGGAACTTCTACCGGGACGGGCGTTATCATTTCGGGCAGCACAAAAATCCAGGTACAGGCCGGTACCACCATCCTGACCGCATTGGACACCAACTTGGGCGCGACCACCATCAATGGCGGCGTCTTGAGCATTTCGACCTTGGGTAATGGCGGTATTGCTCCCGCCTCCGTGACGGGAAACACGGGAGCCAACACCGTGACGGTCTCAAGTACGGCAGGCTTGGCCGTGGGCCAAACAGCGATGGGAGGAGGCGTTGCCTCGGATTCGACTATCGTCAGCATCGTTGGCTCGGTCGTGACTCTTTCCGGGACTAACACCTCTTCCGTCAGGAGCAACGGGTCGACGACATTCGGCTTTGGCAATGCGCTTGGTATTTCCTCCAACGCGGCGTCGAACCTGGTCTTGAATGGTGGGACGTTGCAGTACACGGGCGTGGCAGCCAGCACCGACCGTCTCTTCACGGTAGGCGCCAACGGCGGCACAATCGATTCCTCTGGCAGCGGCGCCATCAACTTTACCAACACGGGGACGTTGGGTCTCAGCGGTAGTGGTGCCCGGACACTGAACCTGATTGGCAGCAACACGGGCGCCAATATCCTGACGGCCGTACTCGGTGATGGCACCGGGGGAGCCACGAGCCTGAACGTGAGCGGCAGCGGTACATGGGTGCTGGCTGGCAACAATACCTATACCGGGGGCACCACTTTCGCGGCACAGACCCTTCAGGTCGGGAATGGCGGCACGACGGGCGCCATCACGGGCAATGTCGCCGATGGCGGAACGCTGGTCTTTAATCGGTCCAATAATTACGCCTATGGAGCCGGCGTCATCAGCGGCGTGGGAAGCCTCACCCAGGCGGGCACAGGTATCCTGACGCTTACCGCGACCAACACTTACCAAGGCGGCACGCTCGTGAGCGCGGGCCTGGTCAACTTTTCCAACACCAACAATTTCGGCACCGGGACGATCACGCTTAACGGTGGCGGCCTGCAATGGGCCACGGGAAATACGCTCGATATTTCAGGCACCGTAAATCCCATCGGCGTTAACGGAGGCACCTTCGATACGAACGGAAATAACATCGCGTTCGCCAACTCTCTCTCCGGCACCGGTGGTGTGACCAAGGCGGGTGCGGGTATTCTGACGCTTTCCGCGACGAATACCTATCAGGGTGGGACCACCGTTACCGGAGGCCTGATCAATTTTTCCAACGCGAACACTCTGGGCACCGGTATCGTTACGCTTAACGGCGGCGGCTTGCAGTGGGCCACGGGAAACACCACGGATATTTCCGGAACCCTAAATCCCATCGGCGCCAACGGAGGTACCCTCGATACGAACGGAAACAACATCGTGTTCGCCAATTCCCTTTCTGGCACGGGTGGAGTGACGAAGGCGGGCAACGGAATGCTGAGCTTTTCTCAAGCCAATACTTATCAGGGCGGGACCACTATCACTGGGGGCACTTTAAGTGTGCTTAGTCTCGCGAATGGCGGCTCGGCCAGCGGCATTGGTGCTTCAAGCAACGCGGCGAGCAATTTGGTCCTGAACGGCGGCACTTTGCAATATCTCGGTTCGGGAGACAGCACGGACCGTGGCTTCGCGCTCGGTACTGGCGGCGGCACGCTTGACGCTTCCGGCAGCGGGGCAGTCAACTTTACCAGCACAGGAACCGTGGCTTACAGCACGGCCAATACGGCAGAGACTCTCACCCTGACCGGCACTAACACCGGAGCCAATACGCTGACGAACAGCCTTGTCAACAACGGCACTGGCGCGACTTCCCTGGTCAAGAGTGGAGCAGGGACATGGGTGCTCGCGGGAACGAATACCTACACCGGCGGCACGACGATTAGCGGCGGCGTTCTGCAAGTTGGGAACGGCGGGACGACGGGCAGCATCTCAGGCAACGTTGCCGACAGCGGTTCCCTTGTTTTCAATCGTTCCAATGCGTACGCCTACGGCGCAGGTGTCATTAGCGGCACGGGTAGTGTCACGCAGGTGGGCACGGGTATCCTGACACTTACGGCCACCAATACATATCAGGGCGGCACGACGATCACAGCCGGTCTGATTAACTTTTCCAACGCAAACAATTTCGGCACCGGTACGATCACTCTTAACGGTGGTGGTTTGCAGTGGGCCACGGGAAAAACCTCGGATGTTTCCGGAGTGGTCAATCCCATCGGCGCCAACGGTGGCACGTTCGATACGAACGGAAACAATGTCACGTTCGCCAACTCACTTTCCGGCACCGGCGGCGTGACGAAGGCGGGCACGGGTATCCTGACGCTTTCCGCGACGAATACCTACCAGGGCGGGACAACCGTAACCGGAGGGTTGATCAATTTCTCCGGCACAAACACCTTGGGCAGCGCCAATATCACACTCAACGGCGGTGGCTTGCAGTGGGCGACGGGAACCAGTACGGATATTTCCAACCGCCTGAATGCTCTTGGAGCAAATGGAGGCATCTTTGACACGAATGGAAACAACGTCACGCTGGGGAGTGTTCTCTCCGGTGCCGGCGGTGTAACCAAGGCGGGTTCTGGTGTGTTGAGCCTCACCAATAACGAAAACTACACCGGCCCCACCACGCTCACCGGCGGCACGCTAAAGGTGTCCAACTTGGCAAATGGCGGCGTGGCCAGCAGCATCGGTACCTCGAGTAACGCCGCCTCCAATTTGATTTTCAATGGGGGGACATTGCAATACGTTGGCGCGGGCACGAATACAGACCGCCAGTTTACCTTGGGTGCGACCGGCGGCGGTTTCGATTCTTCCGGCAGCGGTACCCTCGACCTCACCAATACGGGGACGGTCGCTTTCCTCGCCGCGAATGTGGCGCAGACCCTTACGCTCACGGGCACCAACATAGGATCCAATATTTTCAGTGGCGTGCTGACAAACAACGGCACGGGTTTGAGCTCGTTGACCAAGAGTGGCTCGGGTAACTGGACACTGACCGGCGCCAATACGTACACCGGCGCCACCGCGGTCAACGGCGGCACGCTCTTTCTCAGCGGCGGAAATAATCTTTCCAGCGGCACGACGCTTTTCCTCAATGCGGGCAATATCGATTTGGGCGGTGTTTCCCAGGCGGTCGCGGGAGTTGGTAGCGCCTCAAATCGCGCGGTTGGCAATATCGGGGATGGAACCTTGGTGACGAACGGGAATCTCTATCTACAAAGCGGAACTTATAGCGCCGACTTCACAGGCACCGGCACGCTCTACATCGGTGGCAGTTCCAGCGCCACGGTGACCCTGGGCGGTACCAACGACATGGTCAATACGACCAATCACCAGCAGGTCATCATCGGTGGCTCGACTACCGGCGCGACGGGCACGGTCACCGTGGGCAATGCCAATGCCCTCGCGGCGGCGACCGAAGAAGTACAGCTTTTCTCCGGCACGCTTGACCTGAACGGACAGACCATCAGGTCGAATGATCTTCAGTTAATGGGAGGGGCCGCCAGCACGCTGCTCAACAGTAATACGCTCTCTGGCGCCACTTACAACAATGCCATTGGTCTGACCACAAATGCGGACAGCAATATCGGCGGTGCGGGCAATATTACGCTCAATGGGACGATCAGTGGAATCGGCGGAATAACCAAGGTCGGCTCCGGGACACTGGCTCTCAATGGTGTCAACACCTATACCGGATCGATCAACGTTAACCAAGGCATCCTCAGCTTCAATAGCATCAACGCCTTGGGGAACTGGAATCAATATCCAGGCTTGAATATTAACAATAACGCCACCCTGCGCTACACCGGCGCGGGAGAAACCACGGCGCGCCCCTACGAGATCGGCGGCGGCGGAGCCACCTTTGACGCCTCGGGCACTGGAGCGATCATCTACCAAAGTTATTTCCAGGATATCTACAACACCCCCAACCAGAACGAAGTCATTACTCTCACGGGAACCAACACGGGGAACAATACGTTCGACTACATCTTTGACAACGGCACCGGGCAAGTCTCCGTGGTCAAGAATGGGACGGGAAACTGGACGATGGGGGAAATTAACAATGAATATACCGGCTCGACGACGATCAATGGAGGCGTGCTCACGGTTGCCTTCCTTGAGGCGGGTGGAAGTAGCAGTTCCATCGGCGCGTCCAGCAACGACGCCTCCAACCTTGTTCTCAATGGCGGCACGCTGCAATTTGTCGGGAATTATTACGCTGAGACCGATCGCAACTTCACCCTGGGGCCCAATGGCGGGACCTTGGACGCCTCGGGGCAAACGATTGTTTATTTTTACAATAGTGGCACGATCGCGTTCTCCACGCCGAATGTCGCCGAAAGCCTTACGCTTACGGGAGACGATACGGTTGATGAGAATGTCATGGAGAATTCGCTCACCGATAACGGCACGGGCAAATCTTCGTTGATCAAAAACGGCGTGTCGAGCTGGGTGCTCTATGGCAACAACACGTATTCGGGTGGGACCACCCTTAACAACGGCGCGCTGATTTTGACGAGTAACGTCTCCTTGGGAACCGGTACACTCGTCATTAACGGTGGCGACCTCAGGTCGTTTGACGGCGTCACCGACTCTGTCCCGGTTACCATTAACAATAGTTTTATGATCGGGCTTGGGCTGACCTTGACCGGGACCGCCGTTCTGAATAACGATGTGACCATCACTCTCGACCCGAATCAGGAATATTCCTCTTCGGGCCCCGTATTCGCCGGGGTGATCAGCGGAAACCACGCCGTCACGATTGCGGCGGATCCCCAGGCATTGGGTAGTGGGAGCATCGTGTTTGATGCCACTAACACTTATACCGGCGGCACCACAATTGTCAGCGGCACGCTGCAGATCGGAAACAATGACGCCAAGGGGAGTGTGGTGGGAAATGTGGTCGACAACGGAACCCTGGCTTTTGATCGGACCGGCACTTATACCGAATCGGGCGTGATCAGTGGCACGGGTGGTCTCGTGCAAATGGGCACGGGCATCCTCTCGTTGACGGGCAGCAACACTTATCAAGGTGGCACAACGGTGACCGCCGGCCTGATCAATTTCTCCAGCACGAACGGATTCGGCACAGGCAATATCACCCTCAACGGCGGTGGCCTGCAATGGGCCACGGGAAGCACTTTCGATATCTCGGATGTCTTGAATCCATTCGGTTCCGGTGGCGCTACCTTCGACACCAATGGGAATAACGTCACGTTGGCGAACTCCCTTTCGGGCACGGGTGGCTTGACCAAGGCTGGTGCGGGTAGCCTGACCCTTTCCGGCACGAATACTTATACGGGAACGACGACAGTTTCCGGCGGCACCCTGCGTGCCTTGGCGGCAAGTGAATTGGGAACGAGTGGCGCGCTGGCCCTTTCCGGAGGTGCTTTCGCTGCTGTCGGTGACACGGATCTCGCCCTCGGACTGAATACCACGGTTTCCTCCAGCGGTACGATCACTGCGGACCGCGTAACCAGTGGCGCCGGTGGCACTCAGACCTTCGGCACGCTTTCCATTGGTGCCAACACTCTGTCGGTGACCAATGGTTCCAATGTCGCTTCCGGAACCTCCAACGTGGTCTTCGGGGCCACCACCCTGACCGGCAACGCCACCTTCAAGCCTGCCGCCGGGACCTTGCTCACCTTGGGCTCGGTCTCAAGCAGCAGCCGCGAGAACCTCACCGATAGCGGTGCGGGTAATATGGCCATTACGGGCAATATCGCCACGGGTTCCGGGGCGGTCACCATGTCCGGCAGCGGCACGCTGACCCTCTCCGGCAGCAACGCTTATTCCGGTACCACCACGATCAGCTCAGGTACTTTGCGCGCGACAACCAACGCCAGCGCGCTCGGCACGGGTTCCCTGGCGCTTTCGGGCGGCGCGCTCGCTTTGGCCAATGACACCGGGCTTTCCTTCAATCGCAACACGACGGTCTCCTCCAACAGCACGATCATTTCGGATCGACTGACCAGCGGGGCAGGGGTGACCCAGACACTCGGCACGCTCGCCATCGGCGCGAATACGCTCACGGTGAGTGCCGGCTCCAACGTCACCTCGGGCACGGCAGGTGTGAGCTTTGGCGCCACGACCCTGAGTGGGAACGCTACCTTTGCTCCTGGCAGCGGCACGTTGCTCACCCTTGCTTCGGTCAGCGGTAGCAACCGGAGTTTCACGGATAGCGGTGCTGGTAACATGGCGGTGACCGGTGTCATCGGAACGAGTGGCGGAGGTGTCACCATGTCCGGCAGCGGCACACTTGTACTCTCCGGCGCGAATACCTATTCCGGAACTACCGCGATCAGTAACGGCACCTTGCGGGCCACCTCCTCTGCCAGCGCGCTCGGTACAAGTTCCATTGCACTTTCGGGCGGCACGCTCGCTTTGGCTAATGACACTGGGCTCTCCTTCAATCGCAATACGACCGTCTCCGGAAATAGCACGATCACCTCGGATCGCCTGACCAGCGGTGCGGGCGTAACGCATACGCTCGGCACTTTGTCGATCGGCGCGAATACGCTGACGGTGAACGCCGGGGGCAATGTAGCCTCCGGAACCGCCGGATTGACCTTCGGAGCCGTCACGTTGTCAGGCGGCGCGACGTTTGCTCCGGGCAGTGGAACTTTGCTCACCGTGGGTGCCGTCAGTGGCAATACCCGAAGCTTCACCGACAACGGCGCGGGAACAATGATTGCGGGTGCCGTGACGACGGGCACGGGAAGCATCACCATGTCGGGTAGTGGAACGCTCGTTCTTAACGGGGCGAACACGAATACCGGACGAACGACGATCTCTTCCGGCACAGTACAGGTCGGCAATGGGGGAACCACAGGATCTCTCGGGACCGGCGGCGTCATCGACAACTCTGCCTTGGTCTATGATCGCACCAACACGCTCACGGAAAGCAACTCCATTACGGGAACAGGTAGCCTTACTCAATCCGGCGGCGGCTCGATTGTCCTGACTGGCGCGAATACCTACACCGGCGGAACGAAAATCACCGCAGGCACGCTGCAAGTCGGTAACGGTACGACAGGCAGCCTTGGCACCGGAGGCGTCTCGGACGGCGGATCATTGGTCTATAGCCGCAGCAACACCCTGACAGAAAGCAACGCCATCAGTGGAACGGGAACCGTCACGCAGTCAGGCGCGGGCACGCTTATCTTGACGGGTACGAACACCTACACGGGTGGAACGAAAATCACCGCGGGTACCTTGCAGGTCGGTAGCGGTAGCACCACAGGTAATCTCGGTTCCGGCGGCATCGCCGATGGTGGCGGGCTGGTCTATGCTCGCAGCGATACCCTGACGGAAAATAACGCCATCAGCGGTGCGGGAACCGTCACGCAATCCGGTGGCGGCTTGCTCATTCTATCCGGCACCAACACCTATACCGGTGCCACGACCATCACCGCTGGTACCTTGAGCGTCAGCAAGCTTTCCAACGGTGGGATCGCCAGCGGTATCGGCAAGTCTACCAACGCAGTCGCCAATCTTGTCTTGAACGGCGGCGCCCTGCAATATACCGGTTCTGGAGACAGCACGGATCACGGCTTCACCCTCGGATCTAATGGAGGCACTCTGGACGCCTCGGGCTCTGGCGCGGTTGATTTCACCAATTCCGTCAGTGTCGCCTTCAGCTCGACGAATATTGCCGAGACTCTGACCCTGACCGGAACCAATACGGGCGATAATATTCTCAACGCATCCATTGGGAACAACGGCTCGGCCGTTACGTCCCTGGTCAAAAACGGGGTAGGCACCTGGGACCTGACCGGCAACAACACCTACACCGGCGGGACGACGATCAATCAGGGAAACCTGCTGCTCAGTGGTACCATCACCAGTTCACTCTCCATCAACTCCACGTTTAGGCTCGGTACGGGGAGCACGGTGAACGGCAACGCCACGGTTAATACCGGCGGCACGCTGGGAGGCAAAGGCAAGATCAACGGTAATGTCATCGTGCAGAGCGGAGGCACACTCTATCCAGGCGATCCCTCGATCACCACCATAAGCGGCAGCGTCACCCTGAATACGGGATCGACCTCTGAGTTCTCCATCGCCAACACAGCGACCCCCAATCCGCCGCGTCTGGTCACGCCCGGCACCGATTACGATCAGGTCGCCATCCGGGACGCCGGGACGCCCAGCAACCTGACCATTCAAAGCGGTGTTACCCTCGAGTTGGTCAACATGAATTCCTTTCAGCTTAATTCCGTTTCCTATGTTCCCTCGGGCCCGAATACGAGCTTGGATAACTACTTTATCTTTGCGCTCCAGACCGGGGTCACCATGGGACAATTCGATTTCCTGTCGGACGGGGTCAACACGACCTCGATTTCCTACTTGGGTGGCATTGGCACGGCCACCCTCGACAATGTCCTTCTCTACATTAGTTACACCGGCAATTTCGGAACGAACTCGACGATCGGCGGTCAGGATATTGTGCTCTCGGCCTATAATCCTGCCGCCGTTCCCGAGCCTGGCACCTGGGCGATGTTAGCCCTTGGCGCGCTCGTT
>Ga0206876_1052_pt1 | contig 33473 bp, 32 predicted proteins | sample Alteio_BWOrgCont_10_FD_152619 | JGI IMG/M metagenome (GOLD analysis project Ga0206876, IMG submission 152619) | Enriched cells from forest soil in Barre Woods Harvard Forest LTER site, Petersham, Massachusetts, United States -... | ecosystem: Environmental > Terrestrial > Soil > Temperate forest >...
AGACTTTCATAGTCCGTTGATCCCGACAGCAAGGCATCCAGAACGGCCTTCACGTACGAGTACACGTCCAGGTCATTGCGCAACGCGCTGCTGACCAACGTCATGAAGTCGGCGGCTCGTTCACCCGCCGCAACGCTGCCGATGAACAACCAGTTTTTGCGACCGATGGCAATTTGCTTCATCAATTGTTCGACTTCGTTGTTGTCGATCGGCACGCGACCGTCGCCCAGAAAGACTTCCAAGGCGTTCCGGTGATTACGGAGGTACGAGATCGCTTCGTGGATTGCGTCCTTCGGTAACACGCCCGCTGCCGCATCACCTTGGATCAAGGTCAGCATGCGATCCCAGGCGGGACGTGATTCCCGTTGACGCAGGGCCAGGCGCTCCTCGGCCGTCATGCCCCGCGCTTGATCTTCGATGTCGTACAACTGTTGATAGGTGGCCAGCAACTGGCTGGCTAAGAGCGGATGATTCGCGCGCGCATCAAAGATCTTGCGACGGGCGTGCGCATGGCACGCCGCACGAACGATGCGCTCGTCGCTGCGAAGTGAGATCCCTTGATAGCCCGAATAACAATCGGCCAACATCGTCCCGGTAAACTCGCTCTTGACGAGGAACTCGTCGGGACCATCACGATGCCGACTCACCGTGAAGTCGAACACGTTCAATTTGAGTTCCATGCTGCGATAGGCCCACATCCGGGCCGTCACGCTGGGGAGTCTGCTCTCACGTGCCGCCAGGAATACGTCGCGGATGCGCTTTGACTTCGGGTCGTTCTCCACAACCTCGGGAAGGAATCGAGGCAACAGCAGCGTCACGCGCGTGTCGTCGGTCCCGATCAGTCCCGAGCGCAGAACCACCCTTCGCAAATAGGCGATGAACGCGGGCAACAGGGTCCCCGCCGCCGCGGCGATGTTCAGCAGCGTGCTGCGCTGTGGTGACCAGCCAGACCCCGCGAACAGGTCTTGCTCCCGATACAGCGGCAGATGGAAACCGGTCTTCAGGGTGATGATCTGAGCCGCCACGCTCGTGTCGTACCGATTCCCTTCCACGAGACCGACGGGTCGAGGCGGCTCGACGATGCCACAGGCCGAACAACCGGGGCAGGCAAACTTCGGGATCGCCAACCGCTTGACCCACAGTCGAGGCTGCTCGAACATCAACGTCTCTTGGTAGTCGTGGCCGATGATCATTCGCTCGCCGTGCGTCGGGCAGAACCGTAGCGACTCGGAAACTTCAGCCGTCACCTCCCGTCGTTCCAGGTGTGCGGGAAGTTGTTCGTTGCGAGGCTTCTTGGGAACGTTCGTGCGACGCGTGTAGCCGGGAATCTCCTGCGTGAACTGCTTCGCTTCGACAACGGCATCCGCCAGGCCTGCCGCCGCATCGGACACGCCCTCGCCGAAGTCCAGTGTCAGTTGATTCGGGTCTTCCAGGTATCGCTCGCGGTGCTTCTGAAACGCTTGCCGCAGCAATTCGGCGATTCGCAACAGTTGCTCTTCGCTCTTCTGATTGAGCACCGCAATCGTTTGCTTTTGTGCGGCCACGGTCGTCGCCAGTTCGGCGATGAGGGCCTGACAGCCCGCCAGATCGTTCGGAATGAGGAGTTCGCCTGTCATCCCTGTAAAATAGGAACTTCGACGAATCGCGCAAGTCCGAAACGGAACTTTTCTGGAAGATTCTCAAAAAAGTTCCCCAGTTTTTGCTGCCCTCGTCGTTCAGCCCGCTGCCGAGAAGCGTGGACGACGTTGGGCCGAAGCGAGCGTGACTCCGCTGAGCAAGAGCGTCAACTGAGTGGCGTCCAACTCCACCGTCACGGTCGCATCGGTCGACCGCAAGTTTTCGAACGTTCCACTTTCAAGCCGCTTGTAAAAAAGAACAAAACCATCACGATCCCAAGCCAAAATCTTGATGCGATCACGGCGGCGGTTGAGGAACAGGAACCAGCTTCCATCGAGCGGGTCCTGCTGGAAAACCGAACGGACAAGGCCCGCCAGGCCATCGAAGCTCTTCCGCATGTCGGTCGGCGGGACGTGCAGATAAATTCGTGTGTTGTGGAACAGGCTCAGCACGAGAAGTTCTCCGAGGGCGGCGTCACCATTCGCTGAGCATCAGCCGCGGCCAGAGCCTTGATCGTCCGCTCAAATTCTGCCGAGTCGGACATCGGGATTTCGAACCGCGTACCGCCCGGAAGTTGAACGGTGACCAGCGGCACAGTGACACTGGGTGAGGATACCAGCCGAATCGGCGCGAAAACCGGCTGACGAGCCTTGGTGTCGGACTGACGTTTGGTCTTCACACCGAGCTTCTTTCGCCAGAGATAAAACGAGGCTTCCGACACGCTTTCCCGTCGGCAAAACATCGAGACCGTGATTCCCGAGACCCGATATCGTTCCAACCGTTCTCGCCATTCTCTGGCTCGCCAGCCAATCATCGATGCCGCCATGATCGCTCCATGTTGATTGAGTTTCATGCTGAAACACGATCAAACTAACCGGTGCGTCAAGAATGGTTATGGTGTACGATCACCCACAAGCCTGCGAGAACCATCAACAGATGCCCAACATTTTCGCCGCGAGAGTCGCCCTTCGTTCAGTGAATTGACGATGCTGGTGGTGATGGACTTGCGAATTTCGGCTTGAGTCTGCATTGCGTGTTCCTTTGGAGGTTGTCACGCAATTTACTGGTACAGTGATTCTATTGGGGGGAGGGGATGACCTTTGGACGTTGGCGTCCAAGGGTTTGGATTAGATGAAATGGAGTCGATGACGGGCAGTCAGTTCGTCAAATTAGGGTTCGTCACGAGGACGGTGGAAGGGACTTCATATTAGGTTCAAGAGCGGACCATTCACACAGAGGCCGCTCATCGCTGAATCCTTAGCTTTGGCAGAGTTTCTTGGAGTTCTTCCACACCAGCATTAGTGACTTGTGTTTGATTTATGTTTAGAAACCTCAGATTTTTGAGTTCGCTAATCTCTTCCAAGCCAGAGTCTGTAATGCGAGTGTCACTCAGCCAGAGTGCCGTCAAGTCTGTTAGCTGGCCGAGTTCCTTCATGCCGATATCGGTGATCTGTGTGCTGTTGATGTAGAGTTGGGTTAGATTCTTGAGTTTTGTGAATTCCTTCAGTCCTACGTCTGTGATTTGAGTGCCATCAAGTGAGAGACTCGTCAAACTTTTGAGTTCGCAGATTTCTTTCAAGCCAGCATCTGAAATCGGAGTCCCGTTTATATAGAGTTCAGTCAGCTTTGTGAGTTCGCCGATTTCCTTCATACCGGCATCGGTAATTCGGATGGACCAAAGGTTGAGCATGGTCAGATTTGTGAGTTGGTTGATTTCTTTCAGTCCACTATCCGTAATCGGGCACTTGCCCAACATGAGCGTTGTCAACTTGTGGAGTTCGGCGAGTTCCTTCATTCCATCATCAGAGATTGTGTTACTGGAAAGCATGAGCGTTGTCAGGTTTGTCAGACGTTTGAGTTCCATTGCACCCGCATCTGTAATCCGACATTCATGAAGATTCAGCGTCGTCAGATTGCGAAGTTCACTTATTGAGTTCACACCATCGTCTGTGATTTGTGTACTACTCAAATCAAGCCAAGTGAGGTGATTAAATCCCACCAGTTCTCTCATTCCGACATCACTAACCTCGGTCTCATTAAGGCTGAGTGTCGTCAGGTTTGTGAGGTTGTGGATATCTTTCAAACCCGCATCTGTGATTGCAGTGCCCCGAAGGTCAAGCGTTTTCAAGTGTTTGAGTTCGCCAATTTTCTTCAAGCCAGAATCGGTGATCGGCGTGTAGTTGATACGGAGCGTCGTAAGGTATTTGAACGCCCCCAAAAGATATAAATCTCCGTCAATGAGGAAATTGCTGTGATCAAAATCAATACCGATCACCGGACAACCTATCATCGTGTCATCTCTTCTAAACTTACCGCCCAGCCGTTCGACTTTGTTTGATGCGGTGAACTCTTCAAAAATACGTAGGTTTGGCAAGGCGTTTCGGACTGCCGCCAGACCGACATCGGTGAAATAAGTGTCAGAGAGGTCGAGAGCGACAAGGTTCTTGTGATTGCCAAGATCGTTCACGCATCTATCTGTGACGCTCGTTCCCGTCAGTCTGAGGTCCGACAGATTTTGTAGTACAGCCAATTCCTTCAGCCCGTCGTCACTAATTGGCAGACCCGAAAGATTGAGTGCGGTCAGGCTCTTGAATGGCTTCAAAAGATGCAGATACCTGTCGTTGACCTTTTTGCTTTCTTGAAAATGGACACCAATTACGGGACGACCCGGCAATCTTTCATCCCTTGTGACTTTACCACCCAGCAGTTCAATCTTCTCAATCGCCTTGGACTCGTCGAGATTGTCGTCGGCAATGACCAGTGAAGCAGCCAAAACGGTGACGGCAATGAATGCAGATTGAAAACGCATCAGTTAGCCTCTGAAACGACGTTCTTAAATCGACTGACGAAGAGCCGTGATTGACGCCATAAAGACAGTGTGTCATTGTATCCGTGAACGAATCTGACACGCAAGACCGTTGGGGTTGGTGGGTGAGCGGAGCAGGGAACGGCTGAGGTGAATCATGTGCGAATTCTTTCGGGGATGGCGACGCAGAACCGGACTGCTGACGTTGGTGATGGCTTCTGTGTTTGCGGCGGGGTGGGTCAGAAGTACCGTTCGACTCGACTTCTTCGTTACGAGTTGTTGGACCCATTCAAGCTATTTCGTCGAATCCGATGGCGGAACTATCCAGTTCGCTCGACGAACGCCTGCCACGAGTGGACGGCTTTTGGCATATGGATTTGTTGGACGGGACGCTGCACCCGTGCAGAAGCCGTACAGTCAATTGGGAGCGAATGGCGAGTAGATTGGCTCGGTTTCCATTTCGGTGCAGCAAAGAATACAGCAGGAACAATCAGACTTATCGAATTCTGGATAATCCCGTTCTGGTCAATCGTCATCCCAATGACATTGCTGTCCGCTTGGCTGCTTCTGTCAAAGCCCCGAAAATCGACTTCGGAGAAAATCACTGAATCCGTCCCTGAGAAAGTTGGATGAATCATGGGTGAGTTCTTTCGAGGATGGCGAAGGAAGATCGGCGTGGTGACGCTGGTGATGGCTTTGGTTCTCACCTATGTTTGGATGAAAAGCCTTATCGAAAGCAATTGCATCGATCTCATCAAAACCGCATGTCAGTGCGACCGATTGATTTCGACAAAGGGATGCATCCTTTGGGAGAGCTTTCAATCAGACATTCCAGCCCATTACTTTTCGACGACGCTCCAGAATGTGCATTTCAGTGATGAAAAAATCGATCAGGCATTTAAGAGCGGTCTGGCATGTGTTTGTGTCGACGAGCAAGCCAAAAACTATTGTGAGATTCGATTCTTTTTCACTCCGGAAGCGTTGCCGAAATCCCATACATTGTTTGCCGCAAAGGGAGACACAGTTCATCTCCCGGAATGGCAAGGTCAATGGTGCGGCTTCGGTCATGGAAACTGGAAAGGTTGGGCAACTCTGTCGATTGCCTCAATTCCCTATTGGTCCCTTGTCCTTCTGCTGACGCTGCTCTCGGCGTATCTGCTTCTCTCGAAGCCCCGCAAAGCGACCCCGAAGAAAATCGTTGAACCCATCACCGACGAGGGAAAGTGAATCATGGGCGATTATTTCAAAGGGTGGCGACGAAAGTGCGGCTTGCTGACGCTGATGATGGCGTGCGTGGCGATGGGCGGGTGGGTGAGAAGCCGAGACACCTTTGACGAACTTCAAATTAACACGGCACCTTGGAGGTACGTAATCAATTCGGGAATCGGTCTAATTCAGTTGGCCCAAATGTCACATTTGGAGGGAAAGCCACGATTCAATGTCCTTTCGTTTCCAATAAGGAGGCGGGATGGTAAGGGCATGGCAGTAGGTGGATTCTACGTCGATAAAAAGGTATTTCTAAGTTTGCCCCTTCTGGCAAAATCGATTGGCGATGGGATTGGTTCGGTTTTCATCTATGCAGCGGAGTCGATGAAGATGAAGATCTCGGGTTTCGCATTTTCATCATCCCCTATTGGTCAATCGTCATCCCGCTGACCGTCATCTCACTTTGGCTGCTTCGCTTCAAGCCACGCAAATCGACCCCGAAGAAAACTGCTGAACCCGTCCCGAACGATGGGGTGTAATCTTGGGTGAGACGGAAAACGAAGGACGGCCTCTAAACGCTCCTGCTGGCCTCCATGCTCGTCCGAGGTTGGGTCACTGTCCTGTAATGACTTGAACAATCGCCAGCGCTATGACACAATGTCTTGTCCCAATTGATCAGCCGGTCTTCGCAATCACCATTTTGTTCGCTTACCGGGGGATGCACATGGCACGTCGTCGAGACCTCTTAGCTGTATCCATTCTTAAGATTCTGACGTGCTTCCTTGCTGCCGTCATCCAATTGCAAACCGCAGTTGCCGACGAAATTGAGATTCCCACTGAGATCAAAGATGTTCTTGTCGAGAATGCAAAACGACTTGATCCTGTGAACATTTTCTTTACTTGGCAACGCAAGCCGTCGACCGGTTCCGAGGAGGAACTTTTGACGCGAATGGGCACGCCCGCGAACCCGACGCCATTTTTCTATCTGAAGCATGGAACGACTCGATGGAAAGGTGGCAAGTTCTTCTTTCAAATTGATTCGCTGCATACGATCCTGCCGTCCACCTTCAGCGTTGTGACTAATGAGCGATCTTTCGATGGGCAGAATTATTACATGGGAGTGCAGTACAAGGAAAAATCGAGGAACAGGTTAACAACAGGAACGATTGCCGACGAAACGCGGCAAGAACGAATTAATGGGGTCAGATTATCAACCAATTGCTTTGAACCTTTTGGTTACCTCACTCCAGAGGGTAAAGATGAACTGCTCAAATCTCAATTGACGTCGGCTGTGATTTCACAGCGAGGCAATGCAGTTGTGCATAGCGTGAGCGATGAACTGATCGATGGAGAAAAGCATGTCAGAATTCAGGTACGGCGAGACAATCCTGAACACGAGAATTACAGTGATAAATGGCTCCCCCCGAGCCAGATGACCGACGAGATTCGCGAAAAGCTCGCAGTTACGCCGTTCCGGCGAAACTACGTGTATTACCTCGATCCCAAACGAAGGTTTGCCGTTCGCCGACGGGAGGAATGGTACGACAATGGAAAACTCTTGCGGCGATGCGAATGCACCGACTTTCAATTCTTCGAAGAACGCAATCTCTGGTTGCCGCGAACCTGCGAGACAACGGAATATACATTTTTCCTGAAAGTGTACTCGGAACCACTTTTTATCCAACACCTGAAGATCGCCGCATTCGATCTGCAACCGTCGCCTGACGAGGAATTCGTGCTCGGAAAGGGCTACGAAGTTCAATGACAGCGTTTTACAATCGTTGCAGAATCAAGCTGTGACAAACGACTGGAACGTCGTTGGCGAACTGGCATGTGCCGTTGGACAATGAACGAAATGCGTATCGATCGGTAAAGATCGCCAAGCGATATGCCACAAGAACGAGCCTTGCGCGTTAGTGAACGAGCGAACTCGACGATTCGTTCGGTTCACGATGCCCATAGAAACTGTAAAGAATTGGCATCAGGTAGCGCGTCAGGAACAGGGTTGCAATCATTCCTCCCACGACGACAATCGCCAGAGGCCTTTGCGTCTGAGCCCCGATGCGAGTCGACATTGCCGCAGGCAAAAGTCCGAAAATCGCAGTGAGCGCGGTCATTGTGACGGGACGGACCCGCTTTTCCGCCCCGGACATGATCGCTTCGCGCAATGGCATACCTTGGTGGCGCAAGTGATTGAAGTACGAGATCATTAGTAATCCGTCCATGATCGCAACACCGAACAGCGAGATAAATCCTACGGCGGCGGAGATGCTGAAATTCGTCCCCGTTAAGTAGAGGGCCCAAATGCCGCCAACGGAGAGATCCAACACGTTCGATAGAACAACGCAAGCGTCCAAAAGCGAATGGAACGCAAGGTAGAGCAATATGAAGATGAGAGTTAACGACAACGGGATGATGATCATCAGCCGTGCTTCGGCCTCTTTCATCTCCTGAAACTCGCCGCTCCATTCGGTGGTGTACGGCGATTGGAAAAGGTCGGCCGTCTTTTCCTGCGCTTCGGCAACTGCGCTTGCCAAGTCACGTCCACGAACACTGAATTTGACCGCGATCAGCCGATTGCCTTGCTCGCGATAAATCGTCGATGCCCCGGAGCGGATGAAGTCTTCGTGCGGATCGGGAAGCCCGCGTGCGTTGACGGGGGTCACAAAATCGCCCAAACGTCGCCGCGGCTGCCGCATGATGTAATTGAACTGCGAGCTGACAGGGCTTCCGCTGAGCGATGGCTGTGGCTCGTTGAAACCCGTTCGATTAAACGGCGCATTGTCATTGGTCGAGTTGTCGTCCGAGCCCCCCTTGTCGTCGTTCACGTTGTTATCCGAGATGTCAACGGGAATATTGAGGATGGTTTCTTCGCTGGATCGAAGGTTTGTGGGCCAACGCAAGGTGATGTCGAAACGCTTTTCGCCTTCCACCATCGTTGAGAATTGCTTTCCACCAACGGCTGTTTCGAGAACATCTTCGACGTCGGAGACACTTAGACCCCAACGTGCACACTTGACGGGATCGACCGGGATTTCGAGATTGGGTTGGCCTTTCACTCGAAAAATACCAACGTTTTCAATTCCGCGGATATCATCGAGACGCCGTTTTAATTGGCTCGCCAAGCGCTCAAGCTCGTCCAGATCTGGACCGATGATTTTGACGCTGTTGTCCCCTTTAATGCCAGAGAGCGATTCCATGACGTTGTCGCGGATGTTCTGCGAAAAGTTCCAGTTGACTCCGAACAGATTTTCCTCAAGTTCGCGATTCATATCCGTTATCAACTCTTCTTTGCTCCTTGATCGGTGTGAAGAGAAGAGAGAAATCAATCCAGTTTTTTTCCTGACGGCAGGCCATTCTCCGTGCGGTTTGAGGGGCACGAAGAACTCGGAATTATAGAAGCCTGTAGGGTCCGTTCCGTCATCCGGGCGCCCGTTCATTGAGACGACGACGTCGACTTCAGGATACGACCGCATGATTTTGCGCGCGGCACGAATTTTCACTGCGGCGGCATCTTGGGCAATGCTGATCGGAAACGTACCTCGAATCCAAAGGTTTCCCTCCTCTAATTCCGGCATAAACTCACGACCAATGAATGGCAGCAGGGAAATTGTAATCGCAATCAGAAATACCATCACTCCCAGCGTCAGGTAGCGATGCCTGAGATACAGATCCAGGTTGCGGAGATATCGCTTTTTTAGCCATCGAACCAGGAAATTGTCGTCGATCGGCTTGAGCTCTGTGAAAAAGAGAGCACAAAGAACCGGGGCAATCGTCAGTGCCATCAGCAAGGCCCCACACAGCGCGAAAGCGTATGTGTCAGCCATAGGTCCGAAAATCTGACCTTCGGGGCCCTGCATGGTGAACAACGGAAGGAATGCACACACCATGATCGCGGTTGTGAAAAACAGGCCGCCTTCGACTTCGCGGCAGGCGATCAATATGCGGTCACGAAATGGCAATTCTTTGTTGTCACCGGCACTGAGATGCCTGTAGATGTTTTCGACCATGATGACGGACGAGTCGACAATGATGCCGAAATCCACGGCGCCGATCGACAACAGGTTCGCCGATTTCCCTCGGACATAAAGCACGACGAACGCAAACAGCAGAGCGAGCGGGATGTTGATGGCCACAATTAACGCGCTGCGGACGTTGCTGAGAAACATCAGCAGGATCACCGTCACGAGCACCATCCCGACGATCAGGTTTTCGTGAACGGTCTCAGTCGTCACGTTGATGAGATCAGTGCGATCATAGTACGGTTCGATCGTCACCCCCGGTAACAATCGACCCGCCTTTTTGGTGTTCATTTCATGGATCTTCGTTTCCAGATTCGCGAGTGCCGGCAGCGAGGCTTCGCCTTTGCGCAGCAAGACGATGCCCTGAACTTTCTCTTCCTCATCGACCCACACGGGGTTTCCGGATTTGTCCAGCACCAGTTTTCCATCCTCATCCTTTTTACGGTAACTGATGCTGGCGCGCCCCAGACGCGGCAGGTTTCCAACAATAACACCGCGAATACCGAGTTGGTCAGGGTCTCGGTTGGGACCGCCATCGACGACGTCTTCCACCCGGATGGGCTGGTGATTTACGGCTTTGATCACCGTTGTTCGAATCCGCTCGACTCGTCGCAATTCCTCTTCTCGCAAATATTCGGCGGCTCCTTCAGACGATTTGGCCTGTAAAACTGCCGGATCGCGTGTCGGGTCAAGTCCTCCGCCGATTAGCCCAATCGCTCGAATGTTCAGCAGATTGTCTCCCTGAACCATATAGTCTCCACCGACGTTTGCGTTGCTATCCGTGATCGCTTTCGTCAGTTGGTCAAGCGTGACCTCATAGCGCATCAAACGTTCGGGGTCGGGATGAATTTCATAGCGCTTGACGGTACCACCACTGCTGACGATGTCGATGATTCGCGGGATGCGCCGGAACTGCCGTTCGAGAACGGTGTCCTGCAGCGATTTCAGGTCGTTCAGCGTGTAGATCTCATGGCCAGATTCGGTTTTGGGGTTCTTCAGCGTATACCTCAGAATCTCACCTGTGGGACTTTGAGGCGAGAGAGTCGGCACAACGCCCGCTGGAAGTCCCTCGACGAATTGCAATCGATTGATGATTTCCTGCCTGGCCGTGAGATAGTCGATGCCATACTCAAATTGATTGCGAAGGTGTGACAATCCAAAAAGGGATTTCGTACGCGTGTACTTCAACCCAGGCATGCCAGCAAGGGCCACTTCGAGGGGAATTGTGACTTGGCGTTCGACCTCTTCCGCCGAAGCGCCCGGAAATTTGGCAATCACTTCCACGATGGCTGGCGCAGGGTCCGGATACGCTTCGACGTTCACATGGATGAACGCGTACCCGCCAAACAAGATAAGCGACGCCATGAGAGCGAGTACGAGGAATTTATTGTTGAGCGCCCATTGAATCAGCTGATGGACCATAATAGAAATCCTCACGGACCCCGTTTCTGTTCACTTCGACTCGGTCGAAGATCTTTTGGTCAGGTTCCAAACGAACCACAGAATCAAGCAAATCGCTGTTCTTGGCGCCAAAATCGAGACTGTAGAAGATCCCCGGCAACTGCCCTTGCGAAATAATGTTGTCCTGCCACAGTTCACGAGATTCGCGAGGATGACCGTCAACAGCAATCCGATCGCCATTTGCCTTGTGATGATCGCTGCTTTTGTCGGCGGCGCTGCCGGGAGTTCGTGGCAGTCGTGACCGACGCGATAAGGCGCTTGATTCCTGTTCATGATTTGGCCTATCAGACATGTGCAACGCTGTCATCCGTGCGATCCGCATGCACACCTGACGATGAGTGCCGTTCAAAGACACAACAATAGAGCGCACCTCTCCTCGTCAAAGGAGGCGAGATTAACCCTGATCCGATAGTTTTGAAGGAGAGTTCACCTGTTGGAAAACTGTATGTTGCCGAGGAAAAAAAGTTTCTCTCCCCACATCAAAAACTTTCCATTCGATTCTACGATCGAAAACAACGGGCTGAAATGTGAAGCTGGTTACAATTCCGGTAGGTTGTGCTTAATTCCCGTGTTCTTGAAAATGAAGATAACGACAGCACTTTGAGAATACGCCTGATCGTCCAAGGCGAATCAATATCCAAAGTGGGAGCGCATCGCTGCCACGAGCAGGGCCAGGCCAAACGTTCGTCGCAGCGGTTTGAAGCAGCCCATGATCGGCGGTTCGATCCCGCCCCCAGCCATTTTTGTGAAAGCACTGATTTGGGAGACATTTCATGACTGAGATTGCAACTCAGTTGCTGACGACCTTTGAGTCGCTTCCTCCTCAAGAAAAGCATGAACTCTTGACTGAGATGCTCCGACGTAGCGGTGAATTGCCAGAGTCATTGCTAACTGACAATGATTACGTGAGTCTCGCGGACGAACTTTTTCAAACGCTGGACGCGAATGAATTGAATGGCGACCAAACCAGCACGAAGTAAAGTTTGGAGCCCTTATTGTGATGTACTTCCAGCCGAAGGCTCCGTTTTTGGCGACGTCGACCACGATTAAAGTTCCGCTGTTTCTTGCGTCAGCTGTGGGATCTCTACTGCGTCAACTGAGGGCGAGGACGTTTTTCCGCTTCCGCAATTGCTCCCACACTGAACTCTTATGTTCAACCGCTTATTCGTCGCTGGTTATCGATGGAAAGAAAGCGTGAAAAACGTCGAAACGCTTTTACACTGCTGGTGTCTTTGAATTGGCGAAAGTAGAATCGCTAAATCATCGATCTTAGTTTCTTTTGACGTGATGGTCGCAAAGATTGTCGTTGGTTTGCGCGAGAGGAGTTGTTCGTGTTAACGCGAAAACGCCGACCGGTTCGTCAAAGGCTTGGTTTCTCATTGATCGAACTGCTGGTGGTTATCGGAATCATCGCCATGCTGGCTGCGATGCTTCTCCCGGCCGTTCAACAAGCGCGAGAGGCAGCCAGACGGACTCAGTGCCTGAACAACCTGAAGCAATTAGGTCTGGCCGCGACGAATTACCATGATGGAAACGGTCGACTTCCACCAGGATTCATGGGCGTCAATCAGTGGGGATGGGGCGCAGTGATGCTTCCCCAATTAGATCAGGCTCCCACTTACAACAGTATCGAAGTGACCCCTGGATGCTGGTTCTATTCACAAGGTCCCTGTAGTGTTGCCTATGGCTTTGGAGCTTGGCTTTGGACCCTGACCACTCCGAACACCTTGTCAGCTCCGTTGCAAATCTTCCGTTGTCCGTCAGACATTGGATCGTCCCAGGTGTCGATTGATCCTACGGGTGATCCAGACGATGCAAATGGTCCAGACGGCGATTCTGACGACAGTAATTTTGGAATGGGGCGTAACAACTACATTGGGGTTTGGGGTTCCGATTCCGCCGGTGACTCGGGACGCCCTACAAATGGGGCATTCCCTTGGTATACCACCTGGCCATACATTCCCAGCCGGAATTTCCGCGATTTTTCTGATGGGCTGAGCAATGTCTTTCTCATCGGGGAACGGCGGTCGCTCGAAACAGTGCAAGGCGGAACGATCGGCGGCAATGACAACTGGGCGGGCGTCGGCAACGATGGAAATGACGTTGGCGGCTCGTGTAATCCCAGTTGCTGCCTGCTTAATTCAACAGGCCCCTTCGCGGATGACTCTTTCAGCAGCAGGCACCCTGGCGGAGCGCTTTTTCTATTTGCCGATGGATCAGTGCATTTCATCAGCGAGAATATCAATCCTCAGACTTACGCCAATCTCGCGGCAACCAGGGATGGCAAGCCCATCGGTGAATACTGAACCGTTCCGTCAGTAATTCGACCGTTTTCGAAGAAGCCAGTGCTTTGTCAAAGCTTAATTTTCGGGTGCCACTGCTTGCCCGGCTTCGGGCAAGCAGTGCTCTTAAAGACCAGTCGCCGACGGTGAAGCCATTGCTTCTCCGAAGACTCCGAAGCAATGGCACACAGCCCGATAATTTAGCCGTGACAACGCACTAGTCGACGATTTGTCGGAAGATCATCACAAATTGTTCGGAAGCTCATCATGAGTTAACGGCATTGCGAAGGGCCAGCGGCACGAGGTTTTACTTCTTCCCAAGATACGGTTTGCCCGCCCCAGGAGAATCTTTGGGCGCGATTCGTTTCTCTGGAACGGTTCGCGTTCCGCCGTCGATCAACCGTCGCGCCTCACTCATGTGATATTCAAATTCCTTCTGAAGTTTCTTTTCTTCGTTTCTGTTGATCTCACGGTTTTCGAGCAGCATTAACAAACTTTCATTTCCAGCCCATAGGAGTTCTTGCTTTTCGGGGTGTTGCGCTGACGCTCCGGTTCGCACGTCTTTCAAGGCCTTCACAATGCTTTGGACACGCGAACGCGATTGAGACATAGCGTGCTGCCATTCACCAGGGTCGCTGACCGCACGCGTTCGTAGGTCATTCGCTTGATCGTAGTATTGTTTGAATTCCTGGTATACGGAATGGGCGTCAGGAGAATTCCGCCATGGAAAGTTTGTGATTGCAAGTGGTATGGCGACGAGCACCATCGCCAAAAGCTTCCATTTGTTTGCGGCCAGTTGCGACACGAATTGCCGGCTATCTGAAGCCAAATCCAACGACACTAATGCCGGTGCATCGTCCGGTTCCTCCAGGCGTGGCTGACTTTGGGAAACGGACGAAGGTGGCGGAGTAACTTTGGGTTTCTCGCAGCGCAGTGGCAGGAAATCGGCCTCAGTGAAGCTAATTGATGGATCAAACTCATTTTCCTCGTCGCTCGGCACCGACAGCAAAGCATCGTTTGGGAGCTTCGTATCGCTGCGTTGGTCATCGGAGTCTGACCGGGTATCGCTCCCTTTTTGAGAAGTTCGTTCGGTTGCTTTCAAACCAGTTCCCGATTGGTCTTCGGCAAAGCCTTGCTCAATCAGGCTTTTTCGCAATTGCCGAAACCTCTCCTTGTCTAGCGCAACCAGGCGATAGAGGTCGAGGTTTAGTAGCTCTCCGCGTTCATTGAGCTGCGCAATCGCGGTTTCAAATGCTTTGTCGATTGTCATCACAATCGCTCCAATGATCATGTTGTCTATGCGATAATCTGTCAGACTGAAAACCTGGTTTCGGTGATTCGATCCCGCCATCTGCGCTTATATTCTATAATGGTTTTCAGTGATCCGAAACCGCAGGAATCTGTATTCTATCCATCGATTACCCATAAACTTAAGAATCGATGGCTGAATCGGGAATGATTGAATCAGGCGAGGCGGCATGGCATGGAACAACCGAGTCCGCAGGTCAATCGCTTATCTTCATCCGAAGCCAAAATCGCCTTGTTTCGCTCTCTCTTTCGCGGTCGTGACGATGTCTATGCCCGGCGGTTCGACAACCACCGGACGGGCAAGTCCGGTTACTCTCCTGCATGTGCTAATGAGTGGGCACCAGGCATCTGTGAGAAGCCGCGAATCAAATGCGCTGTTTGTCCACACCAGCGATTCCTGCTGGTGACTGACGACGCCATCCGCTGGCATCTCTCCGGCTTTGACGACTCCGGGCGTGACTTCGTAATGGGCGTCTATCCTTTGCTGCGCGACGAGACCTGCTTCTTTCTGGCAATCGATTTCGATAAGAAAAACTGGCAGGAAGATGCGCGAGCGGTGATGGACACCTGCTGCAGTCTTGGTCTGTCGGCGGCGCTGGAGCGATCTCGTAGCGGAAATGGCGGACATCTGTGGCTGTTCTTTAAAGAGGCGATTCCCGCCACGCTGGCTCGTAAGCTAGGCACGCACTTGTTGACGGAGACGATGGACAAACGACCGGGCATCGGGCTGGATTCCTACGACCGTTTCTTTCCCAATCAGGATACGCTTCCGCAAGGCGGTTTCGGCAACTTGATCGCGCTCCCCTTGCAGAAATCGCCGCGCGAACTGGGCAACAGCGTTTTCCTCGACGACGACTTCGAGCCGCATACCGACCAATGGACGCTACTGTCCGGAATTTGTCGAACCGATCGCGTGACCGTCGAGGCCATCGTTTCTCGCGCGGAAAGTAAGGGCCGGATCCTCGGCGTGCGATTCTTCCCTGTGGAAGAGGATGATGCTGAACCATGGCGGGCTCCTCCGTCCCGTCGCCTCAAGGAACCGTCTTGCGACGGCCCGCTGCCGAAAGAACTCGAATTAATCTTGGGCAATCAGCTCTACATCGCCAAGGAGCAATTGCCTCCCGGTTTGCAAAACCGTCTGATTCGAATCGCTGCGTTTCAGAATCCCGAGTTCTACAAGGCGCAGGCGATGCGCCTGCCGACCTATGGCAAGCCTCGCATCATCGCTTGCGCCGAGGATTTCCCACAACACATTGGCCTGCCGCGTGGTTGTGTGGAAGAGGTGCAAACGTTGCTGTCGGATTTGCGCGTGCGCGCCGTCTTGCGAGATGAGCGTCATCCCGGCAGGCCCTTGGATGTTCAGTTTCACGGCTGTTTACACACCGAGCAAGAAATCGCAGCCAAAGCCATGTTGACACACGATATCGGCGTACTTTCTGCGACGACGGCTTTTGGGAAGACCGTGGTCGCCGCATGGCTGATCGCGCAGCGCAGCGTCAATACGCTGATTCTCGTCCACCGCCGCCAACTGCTGGAACAATGGGTGCAGCGTCTGACGACGTTTCTGAATCTACCGCCCAAACAGGTTGGCCAATTTGGCGGCGGACGCAAGAAGCCAACGGGTATGCTGGATGTGGCGCTGATTCAAAGCTTGTCGCGAAAGGGCGACGTGAATGATCTGGTCGGGGATTATGGACACCTCATCGTGGACGAATGCCACCATCTGTCCGCGACCAGTTTCGAGCAGGTCGTCCGCCAGGCGAAGGCCAGATTCGTCACCGGCCTGTCCGCGACGGTCGCTCGAAAAGACGGGCATCACCCGATCATCTTCATGCAATGCGGGCCGATTCGACATCGAGTTAACGCCAAAGAACAGGCCGCCACACGGCCTTTCGAACATACCGTTCATGTGCGTCCGACAGGCTTCCTTCCATTAAGAACTGCTGCCGAAGACAGACGAGTCCAATTTCAAGAGTTGTATTCGGAACTGATTACGGATCAGGCCCGCAACCAGCTTGTCTGCGATGAAGTGCTTCAGGTCTTGAGGGAAGGCCGGTCGCCATTGGTCTTGACCGAACGCAACGAGCACCTCGACTCCCTGGCGGAGCGGTTGACCGCAGGCGTTCAGCATCTGGTCGTGTTGCGCGGCGGTATGAGCAAAAAAGAGATCAGCGGTGTCACTGCAAGGCTCTCGACAATTCCCGAAGATGAGCCGCGAGTCCTGCTCGCGACCGGGCGATACATTGGCGAGGGTTTTGACGACCCGCGCCTGGATACACTGTTTCTTACGCTGCCGGTCTCGTGGCATGGCACGATCGCGCAATACGTGGGCCGCCTGCATCGTCTTCATCATCGGAAACGTGAAGTGCGCGTGTACGACTATGCCGACCTGAACGTCCCGATGCTGGCCCGCATGTTCGATCGGCGGTGTCGTGGTTATGAGGCCGTGGGCTACAGCATCCTGCTCCCAGCCAGCGCCGTGCCGGGCTGGCCGACGGACGTTCCGTTGCCCATCGATCCCCAATGGAAACGTGACTACGCAGCCAGCGTTCAGCGGTTGATCCGCGACGGCGTCGACGCGCCATTGGCGAACCTGTTCACTCACGTGGCGAGGCCGTTTTCTCCCGAGGCAGAAGGAATCAGCCGTGCCCGGAGCGCCACCGAGGCATTTCTATACCGCCGCTTGCAGACCCTTTCACAAACCGCCGGACGATTTCGACTGAACGCCGATTTGCCCATTCCGTTCGACGGCAGCGGCAGCATGGAAGTCGACCTATTGTGCGCCGAAACTCGGATTGCCATTGAACTGGATGGCGGACAGCATCTCGATAGTCCTGAAGCCTATCGCCGCGACCGCCGCAAGGATCTGCTCCTTCAGCAGCATGGCTATTTCGTATTACGGTTCCTGGCGGAAGACATCGGTAAGGAACTCGGCACCGTGCTTGACGCAATCCTCCGCGCGCTTTCGCACCGGCTGCACGGTACGGGAAATGGTCCCGAACCGTCGGACTGTGACCGAGCCGAATAATCGATCTGTCGCCACCTAACTGGGATCGCAGTCCGGACCGCCTGAGACATGAGAATACCGCCATCATCAGTTCGTAGCAGGTCGAATGGTCCAGCGAGCGAATCTGCGGGGATTCTTCACGTCAAAATCCCGCTACTGCTTTGTACTACTTTCGGCACCACTATAAATTTTGGATAGACTTTGCACTTGCACCAGACAGTTCGCAATCGCTTGCAAATTGAGGACTTCATACGGAAAATGCCGTCTGTACAATGAGATAAGCCACTTTTTTGGGTACAAAAAGGTTCTCCAAAAATCCTGGTGTCGGCGGTTCAATCCCGCCCAAGCCAATTTTTGTGAATGCACTGATTTTGGGAGACATGTCATGACTGAGATCGCGACTCAGTTGCTGGCGACTTTTGAGTCGCTTCCCCCTCAAGAAAAGCATGAACTCTTGACCGAGATGCTAAGGCGCAGCGGTGAATTGCCAGGGTCGTTTTTGACCGACAACGATTACGTTAGCCTCGCGGACGAACTATTCCAAACGTTGGACGCGGATGAAATAAATGGCAGCCAATCCAGCAAGAAGTGAAGTTTGGTTGGTTGATTTGGGTTTAGCGGCGAAAGTTCGCCCCTGTTTGGTTCTGAACGGCCATACCGATTTCTCCTTTCGTAGCCTGACTCTCCGAGTCGGGGCGTTCTTCAAATTTCCCAATTCAATACGCCCCGACTCAGAGAGTCAGGCTACTTAGTATGATCGACTGTGCCCACTTTGCATTCTGATTTTGATTGGACCCGTGGCCGATTTCGAGAATGGTCGGATTGAACTGCGGCCACGCCAGATGATAAATGCAATAATCGGTCTCTTCGGGCGAGATCAAACGGGTGAGGAAGTTGATCGCCTCATTGGCGTGGTAGACGAGGTCGAGTGTATCCGGCACATCAACCGAGTATTCACCGAAGACTTCAAAAAGAAAAGCGAATGATCTTCAGCGATCGATGCAGACTCATATTCTTCCGCATGGTTTGATACGATCCTACTCTTGAGGAACGGTACTTCAAAACGTTCTATGAAGTTCGTTGCCACCATGGGGCGGTAGCAGCTGCAAACCGCCTGTGGCGGCTTTCGCCTCGCTCCAGCACACTTGATTTTGTGAGTTCCGATGCAGATGAAAACTATGAACGCGTACGCCGTTTCGACTCTGGTCCTTCGTTGCTTTGCTGTTGGCAGTTTGAGCCTGGCAACGTGTTGGATTCCGCTAACCTATGGTCAAGACAATTCAGTCACGGCGCTAGGCAAATCACTCTCGTTTCATGCTTCGTTTGATGGTGGTCCCGACGCAGACTTTGCTCGCGGCGATCGAGCGATCTGGCAAGCACCGTCGATCAAGAGACGCGATGAAGCGACGAAGGGACTTCCCAATGGATCTGAAGTGAAACTCGAGCCGACGTCGGGGCGATATGGGGGGCCATCAAATTCGGGAAAAGCGCAGGTCCAATCGTTTTTTTCAAAGCCGAAAACAACCTCAGAATGCCCGCCGCAGACAGGTCAGGAACCGTATCGTTTTGGTTGAGCACAGACCCTGCGAACGAACTTCGAGATGGATTCTGTGATCCGATTCAGATTACATCGAAGCAGTGGGATGACGCCGCAATGTTCGTTGAATTTGAAAAGCGACCTGCGGGAATTCCGTTTCGATTGGGTGTGTACGCAGACAAATCGGTCTGGAACCCGACGGATCGCAAGTTTTCCGACATTCCTGCCGCGGAAAGGCCACTGGCGACCGTCGAGAATCCGCCTTTCGCCGCGGGAAAATGGACCCATGTTGTATTCGTCTTCGAGAAGTTCAACACAGGCAAGCCGGAAGGATTGGCGACATTGTTTCTTGATGGTACGAAGCGTGGTGAGATTGCGTCTCGCACGCAGACATTTACCTGGGATTCGACAACAGCATCCCTCATGCTTGGCTTGGGCTATATCGGAATGATGGATGATCTCGCTGTTTTTGACAGAGCCCTGACACAGGACGAAATCAGCAAGCTATTCGCATTGAAGAATGGCGTGGGAGAATTATCCGCAGCGAAAAAGTAGCATCGAGCAAGATCGCTCATTGACCGGATTGCTATTGGCTGAGTTGGAGAATCGCCAGACCATTGGGTGATTGATAGATTTCGTTCCCTTTGGCGACCTGTACAAAGTAAGACGTCTCGTTGTAGAGCAGAAAATTGGGGACTGTACCGTCCGTGTCGACAGAGTGGATGTAAAAACTGCCAGCAGTATTGGCAGCGGTCACTGTGACAACAGTAATCGTATCTTCGCCGTACATCAAATAATAGGTATGTTGTCTGGTGTCATTATTGACGATCGTGAACTTCCACTCATTGAACCGATCGATGCGCTCGATCGGCCGATAAATGCGAAGCCAACCATTGTTCAGTTGAGTCGCGTCGAAGGTCGCCTGTTGGACGACTCGATTGTTGTTGAAGTTCTGCTGATAGATGGAAGTGGGCCTGCCACTGGTATCGACTGCCGCGACAACGCACGTGAATTGTTGAGGATAACTGGTGGTGCCAAGCACCGCCGAGCCGAACTGGATGACATCTCCCGGCAGGCACGTGTTGCCCGGATTCGAATCGGACCAGGTGTTGTTCTGATTCGAAATCACGGTTACTAGCGTTCCCCACACTTTGTCGCCGGTTGAAGGGAAGTCGTCCCCCAAATCACTGGGCACAAACTCTCCGCCTGCGACCCGCAGAGCCTCGGTCGCCATCTGATCGCATTCGCCACCGCCGACACGCGTTGCGAGCGTACCATTCAGGTAGGAGATCATGTTGTCTCCGATTGACTGAGCGTTCGCAGATGTTCCTAACTGTAAGCAGAAGCCAACGAAAAACGCCGCACGTAATGCAAAACGATTCATGGTTGCCATTTTTTGTTCCTTTTCTTTTTAGGCGAACAGCGGACGGTTAGAGGCCGATGGGCGAATCACTAATCATCCACACGTTACTTGGTGATCATCGGCGGGAGATACGTGAATGATTGCAATTGGGACGCCGGCGCTGCGCCGACAGGATAAACGGTCGTCGAGTCAAACACGGCGGTCGGATCGATCACCGGGCACGGTTGGACCGAGATATTCAGATTACTGCCACTTCCCGAAACATGATTGACCTTCACCCCTACAAAGCCGACGATGGCATAGGTTGTATTGCTCCCTGAGCCAGAGGCGGCCTGGTAAGGACTGACTGTGGCTGGCTGAAAGAGAGGCAGCAAGCGAGGTTGACCGATAATCTGTGAAAAGTAACTCGACAGAACCGATCTTAGCCCTGGAGATCCTTTCCAAGGTTTCGGAGTTGACATGCTGACAGGGAACGATCCGGCATTGACCAGGCTTTGAAGATCAGACGCACGGGGGCCATTTAACACCCAGTATTCATAATCCGGAGTCGCATTCGTCCAGGGACCGATGCACAGCAATCCAAAGTTGCCCGGCGAATTTTTTGGCGACGGGTAGACCTGGATTTGCGGATTATTGTTCGCGTCCGTATTGATTGTTCCGTCGGGAGACATGCCCGTCGAGAAAAACATATTCCATTCGTTGACGTCAAATGCCAGTGGCAACAATTTGCAATTAAAGTTGTTCGTGGAACTGCTGTAACTGTTCCCCCAGCTTCCGTACGCTCCCGATGGAGCCGTCCCGGCAGGCGTCGGAGCAAACGATGCGCCTGAGCCGCCGCCGTTTGGGTTGAACGATGAGATAATGCCTGCGTAAGTCGTTGCTGAGGACGTCGCGGACAAATTCAGCGAACTCGTCCCAAAGATTGATGCAAAAAAGAGAGGTAAGGGCGTGTTCGCAGTACTATCACGTCGGAGCAACACCTGCACTGTGTTCGGATAGCTCGAGGAGTTCGATTGGAAATTCCCGGTGGCATCTGTAAAACCAAACTGAATATCTGACGACAACAACTTAAGTGATGAGACGTCACCCGATTTGTTGTATCCAGCATACTGAACGCAATACGTCGTGGCTGATGCTTCGGCCGAAGAAATGAGCCCGTTGGGATTCGATTGCGATGGGCTCATATACGCACCGTAATTTGTCATTAATTGCGCAGCTCCCGCGGCTGAGGATGAATCAGCAGCGTTTTGCAATTCGCTCTTGGACAAAGATGCCCAACCGATGTCGATGCATAATGACGTGCATGCCAAGATCGCGATCAACAGGACAGCGACGAGTACAATCACCGCTCCTTGGCGATTTGCCGCCCCTCGCTGGAAGTGCTTCTGGATAATAGTGCTACGAATTAAATACATGATTTGTCCTCGTTATGTGGAACCCGAAAGTGTGATGCAAATGACAGTCGACTTTTCTAAAGACTTGTTAGTTACCCTTGTTTCATCATCGTTGTTGTTTGTGAAAGCACGGAGTTTCCGCTGAGATAGGTCAGTGTCGTAGTAACAACGACTTGGGACGTGGGGACCGAAGCGGTTACAGTGATCTTGTCATTGAGGTTCGCGGACGCTACGTCACTTGCCACATCATTCACGCGAATTGTCACAGTGACTAATGTCACGGAAAGTCCATTGGTCGCGAGGACTGCTTGAACATCAGAGATCACATCGGAATTGCTGCATCCGGGCCGTGTACCGGTCACACACCCCGCGCGCGTTGCCGCGCAGAGGATCGCATCGATTCTGTACGCCTGGCCCAGTTCGCAAATTCCCAATGCCAAGACCATCAAGAAGGGCATTACGAGGGCCAATTCGACGACCGCCGCCCCCCGATGTCGCTCACAAGGACGACCACGGTCGAATCGCCCACAGACTCGTTGCCCGTTCATCGTTCCCCCTCATCGCTTATGGAACACACTGAAATGCTTTTTACTGACAGCGAAATGTTGCTGCGCCCGTCAGATTCCCAGTCCAATTACTGAAGAATCCAGGGAACAGAGTCACCTCCGTCAACGGAACTGCCACAATCACAGAAATGTTGTCACCAGATACGGCTGTCGCGACGCTTGCTGGCAAGTTGTTGACCTGAATCGTAGTCGTCGCGCTGCTGCTCAGACCCAGAGGATCGAGCATGCCGTTCACGGCTGACGTCACCGCCGCTGTCGATCGATTCGGTAAGCTGCCCGCCCGCGAACCATCGTACGCCGCATTTTGGAGAGCATGCTGTACCATGAATGCGTAGCCGACCTGCATGATTCCGAAAACGAAGGTCAACAGGATCGGAGCGGCCAATGCCATCTCGACGGTTGTTGCCCCGCTGCGCAGGTATTTACGTTCAGCCTTTCGCACACAGATCCGTTGCATGGCGTATCGATTCGGTGAAATTAAGAAATGAGTGAATCGAGAGGGGCTTGCGGTCTTGCCAGCATCATCCGTGATCTTTAAGGCTCAACTGAAACATAGCATGTGATTTGACGTAGCGAGCGAAAAAGACAAGGAAATCCAAACGCGCATGTCGCACGCTTCAAAGCAGGCTCTATTAGGTGAAGAGCGTCACGCATTTCTGGCTGACGTTGAACATCTGGAACTGACGAACCAAACGAAACGTAACGAGCGCGGACCGCCTCACCACAATTTGAAAACTGATTCACGGCGCACAGAAAGACTGGTGCGAACTCGGCGAACATCTGCTTCTTCTCACGTCGAAGCAACTGGTGACGGCCGACAAATCAGATCTGCGAAACATCCAAGTTCTGTCGGGACAATTCAGTGAATTGCAGTTGAGCAGGACTGGGATTCCGCATCATGTAATTCGCCTTCGAGCGCCGTGATACAGTCGAGAATTGCGTCTTCCTGAGAGTTTGATTCCGACTGCGTCACAGCATTCGAGGCCAGGTTGTTCCGCACGTGATCGCTGTCGAGAAACTCATTGAAGGCATCCTGAAACTCGACAAGCAAGTCTCCATTACGGAGCTTGATCTTCTCGACAGTCTGACCAGCGGCCAAGTCCCGTAGTGCGTTGCGAAAACGCACCAATGGCCCGGCGACTTTGTGCGTCACTTGCAGGAAATCCCACATTATTACGGGGAACAAAACGATCGGCACGGTCAGCACAAGAAAATGCTCACGGGCGAACTTCACACAGAAATCCGCGAGAACGAACTGAGTGCCGTTGAGAAGCCCGGCGATAATGTGCGGGATCAGGTCGAATGTGAAGAGGATGCACCAAATCCCCAAATGGTAGAAAATCCAGTACTTGGCCAGACTACCGAGGATTTTTCCCTGAATATTGCGGTTTACAAATTTTCTTTTCCGCTTCGTCAATTGAGACATTGATCCACCTTTACAATTCCGCCAATCCACCTTCGCCCTGGCACTTTACGGTGGATCGCTGGTTAATTGTTCATCGGGCCGGCTTTACCGTCCATCACCCGGCGATCAGCCAGTTGATACTTTGAACTTACGCCACACTCGATCAATGTCAAGGAGTTTCGACTTGTATCGACGGACACCAGCAGGATCGTTTGTCGCCCATTTGCCTGCTGCGTCGAATCGACACAATTCAAAAAACTCCAATTCCTTGCGATGGCATCCAAATTGCTTCTCTGCATCTCGGTGGTTTCCACTGCCTCCGTTCGCTGGTTCTGAACTCGCAACATTCAGAGACTGGCCATGAATGGGCAGATTCTGTTTTTTTACTGGGCGTTTTGTGTCAGCCCGGTGAGGCTCGTGGGAATTTGTCGTATCTCACATGCGTGGCTGTGATTCAAGTTGGCGTCAATGTTGGTAATCGTGCTTCCGAAGTTAACCTTCGTTGGCAGTTCATTCCGCGGAACACTTCTTGAGGATTCGCAAACATGTCAGTAAAGCAACTTGTTAAACGTGGAACCATTGCCGCAGTGGTCGTGATTTTAAACGCATTTGGTCTGCGTGGGGCTTTGGCGGTCGAACCAACCGTCATCACGAATTCGATCGGGATGAAGATGGTCGAAATTCCCGCCGGAGAATTCATGATGGGCGCGGAAGAAGAGCGGACGGAAACGTTAAACGCGTTTCCCTATTGTGATCCAAAGTGGCTGGAGGAGGAATTTCCACGGCACCGTGTGCGAATCACAAAGTCGTTCTACATGGGGCAGTACGAAGTGACACTGAATGAGTTCTTGAAGTTCTACCAGGATGCGAATTACAAGGTCGAGGCGGAAAGGGACGGGAAGCCAAGTTGGGGCTACGAAAACGGCCATTTGATTGAATCAACTCGGTTCCGGCCCTGGGATCCCATTGCCTGGAAGATCGAACTGGATCATCCGGTCATTTACGTGACGTGGAATGACGCGGTTGCGTTTTGTGAGTGGTTGAGCAAGAAGGAAGGGAAGACGTACCGGCTGCCGACGGAAGCCGAGTGGGAGTATGCCTGTCGCGCCGGAACTAACCGACGGTACCATTTCGGCGACGATCCAGAGGAACTTGCCTGGTTCGCAAATGCGGCAGACAATGACCTGAAGATGGAATATGAAAAGCTTGGGGAAAAGTCCGTCGTTGTCAAATTCGACAACGGTCATAAGACCGACACGACCATTCCCTTTCCTTTCTTATCTCGACGTGACGGTTATCCGTGGACGGCGCCAGTAGGGAAGTTCCGGCCGAATGCTTTTGCCCTTTATGATATGCATGGAAATGCGTGGGAATGGTGTTCGGATTGGTACGACGAGAACTATTATAAAAACTCGCCGACAGACGATCCGCAAGGGCCGAGCGGCGGCGTGACTCATGTGGCTCGCGGGGGCGGGTTCTATGACACTCCGGTGTCCTTGCGATGTGCTTCCCGTTTCGATGGCTCACCATCGGACCGTTACTTCAGCAACGGTTTTCGTGTTGTCTGTGTTCGGTAGCCGTTTTCCCGCATCTCATCAAATTCGCCAGACGTCTGTTCTGACCAGACGTCGGCTGTGTGAAGCGAAGCCGGAATTCATTCGACGACCCCGAAAAAATGCGATCAAGAAGCTCGTCAGGGTTCAAGAAGGTCTGTTGGGGTTCGTCGAATCGCCGCTCTTTTGATGGCCGAATTGGATCGCGGAGTGGTGACCAAAAGGGAACCAGGAACAAGTGACCGCATTCCTGACATCTCGCGAGCGGCAGTATCAGCCGAACAGGCCAGATACTATATCGTCTGCTTCGACGAATATCGGTCGAATCGCAGTTTCGGTAAGCGATGCCGGCAGATGCTGGATTTTCATTCTGAGAATCTAACCTTGTAGCGCTTTGCAAGGAAGCAGTGAGGAGACCGCTTACACTGCGTTCAGGGTTTCGCTGACAAAGGCAACTCTCCGGTCGTTTCATCGAATCTGAGAATATCTGATTTTGAATGTCGTCGACTTACTAAGACTTCCCATCAGCGTTCAATGACATCTTGTCGATCATTGCATTCACCATTAAGGGAACCGGTCTATCGCGCTTTCCGGGCGCGGCATTTGCCCCAATTAACATCAGGCTTGGAATACGAACATCGGGCCTGAAGACTAAGATCTTATACGGCTAAGCTGGGGCGGATATCACGGGTGACCGCGGTCGGTAGCGCTATCTTGCCCCCAAGGATGGTTACGGTCCGCCGTTGCAAGCGACCGTCTGTTTCTTGACTTGAATCAAGGAGAGATCGCGTCGATCCTGATTCGTACGAAATCAACTTCGGACCTGCGGGAGCTAAAGCTTAATAGATCGATCGCAGAGGTGTTTTGTGCAAAAGCCCTTCATGGCAAATGAACCACAACCAGGACGATCTGAGTCCCAAGTCAAGCGATCATCCGAACATGGACGCGGCCAGGCAGAATCACGGCCAGCTCCAACGAGCGTTTCGAAGTCCAAAGGCCCGACAAGCGACACTGCTCGAAAACAATATCCCCGCCGCTCTTCCGACCTCACAACGACGGTCAATCCAAACGACAAATGCGGTGCCACGGAGCAAAACAATTCGCTGAGCTTATCCGCGCCAAATATAGCCTTGTGGCTTCCGTCGCAATCGAATGTTGATTCTGGCGCCTGTACCCCAGATTTCCTTCGTCATGTGCGTCAATTCGTAAAGTACGGCAATTTCACGATGGCTTATACCACGCTTCAACCGGGGATGAACTACTTTGAATCACAGGGTGGTTACATCGCCTATAACAGTTGCATGGGGGCGACGTGTGTCCTCGGTGATCCGGTCGCCCCGTCTGAAGCACGTGCGACGATGATTGATGAGTTCGTTCGCACGCGCCACCACGTCTGTTTCTATCAGATTTCACAAGAGGTGGGCTCAATTCTCTCCAACTTGGGATGGTACGTAAATGAGTTCGGCGCCGACATGGAGCTGGAACTGAAGTCGTATGATTTTGAAGGCCCAAAAAAGGCAAAGTTACGACAGGCGGCGCGCAAAATTGAAAGGGAGGGATATCGAATCGAAGAAAGAACAGATTCCCAAGTGGATCCCTTCGCGATCAGTCAATTGTGTGTATCTTGGCTCGCAACGAAAACTGTTCCCCGCGAGGGCCGATTCCTCGCTCGACCTTTTTCTTTCGGCTTCGAACCTGGTGTGCGAAAGTTCTATCTGATCAATGCTGCCGATCAATTGGTGGCCTTCGTGATTTTCGATCCCATTTGCGAGGCTGGGCGGGTGATTGGTTATTCGCCCGCGGTGAAACGCCGATCAAATGCGGCTCCTGTAGGCGCCGAAGAGGCCATTGTAAAGCACGCAATCGAACAGTTTCGTGGTGAGGGCATAAAGTTCCTGCGTCTGGGACTAATGCCACTCTTCGACCTTGAACCGTCGATGTTTCCAGAGGCAGTGCCGCTTCGCAAGTTCCTTCAGTGGATTTATCGCTACGGCGATAGTTGGATTTACAACTTCCATGGCCATGCAGATTTCAAGCACCGCTATCGGGGCCGGTTGAGCAAGGTGTACGTGGCCTCACGCCTCTTTTGGGGTAACGCATATTATTTGATTGCAATGATGCGATTATCAAATCTGCTCTAACTCCGATTGCTGTGTGGATACGTTTTCCAAATAGAGTTTGAACTCTGCGCGCCACAATGGGTATACTTGAGGGCGTCTCGAGTCAGCCGATTTCTTTCTGCTCAAGGAATGCGTCTATGTTTGAAAGTCGCTCACGTCGTTGCTTTCTGGCTACAGTGGGACGTGGAACACTGCTTGCAACACTGGGGCCGGCGCTGGCTGTCGATCTGGGACTTGTTGCCCGTGGCTTTGCCGACGACGCCGGTCAACCGTTGTATTTTGAGGGTCTGGAACCCCTGATCGCAATGATGCAGGAGACGCCGGTCGAACACCTGCAGACAAACCTCGCCGCCAAACTTTCTGCGGGATTGCCGCTGAAAACACTCGTAGCCGCCGGTGCGCTGGCGAATGCCCGTACGTTTGGTGGCGAAGACTACATTGGCTTCCACACTTTTATGGCGTTGAGCCCCGCGCTGAAGATGTCCGCTCAGATGCCGAAGGGATCCGAAGCACTGCCAGTGTTCAAAGTGCTCTATCGGAATACCAAACGCATACAAGAACATGGTGGTCGAGACTCAGAAACGCTACACAGTCTGGCGACTGCGACATTGAACAGCGCGCCCTCCGAAGCGGCATTGCATGACGCGATTCGAAAGAAAGACATGAATCAGGCAGAACAGGTATTGTCCGCATTGGTATCCGTCGATCCTCGCAGCGGATTGGATGCCCTGATACCGGCCGTGCAGGACAATCCCGAGGTGCATCGGACGGTTCTACCGTATCGTGCCTGGGAAATGCAGGAAATCGTCGGAACCGAGCATGCGCTCACACTATTGCGGCAGTCACTCCATTATTGTCTCAAGGCTGAATCTTCACGGCGCGCCGAGTGGGACGAACACGGCCAGATGTTGACGACCTTGCTGGATGAATTTCATTTGAACGGCAAAGAACCGGGTACGAAACCGGCCGAAGATGTCTTTGTCCAGCATCTCAGCCACGCGTTTGCCACTTCAACACCCCTGGATGCGGCCCGAGCCGCCGCGAGTGCCCTCTCAGAAGGGTTTCAACCGGCAGTCATTGGAGAAGCGATTTCACTGGCGGCCAGTCTCCTGGTCCTGCGCGATGGTGGGCGCTTGCCGCAATACGAAGACCGGCTGAAACCGGCCGGCTGTGTGCATGGAGATTCGGTCGGAGTCCACGCCAGCGATACGGCTAACGCCTGGCGAAATATGGCTCAGGTCAGCAGCGGTCGAAACGTATTCGCGTGCCTGATCATCGGGGCGTGGCAAGTGGCCCGCGATCGATCGTATCCAGGGAATCTGCTGGCTCAACCATTGCCAGCGGCGCACCATCTGAATCGTCTGTCTGGATTGGACTCCGACGCATTGTTGATCAAGCTGGACGAAGCGATCCAGAACAACCTGCAGGCTCACGCCACGGCAGTGATGCAGAAACTGAGCGAGACGTCACTTCCGCCAGAACGTGTTTTCTCTTCATTGCTGCGATACGCCGTCAGCGAAGACGGAGCCCTGCACGCCGAGAAGTACTTCTACACCGTATGGGACGACTTCCATACAACGCGACGATCGGCACGTTGGCAACATTTGATTTCGCTGTCGCGCGTAACCGCCAGCGAATTCGGAAAACCCGCAGCCGGTCAGGAAGAAGCACGACAGTTGTTGGGCCTGTCGTAAGGCGGCTAGGGTCTTCTGTCAGCGACCCGAAAAGATGCATTCGACAACACGACTTTCTGTTGTCTCCTGGTTGCAGTCCTGGAGCGCCTTGGCCCGCGCTTGTTCCGCCGTGGTTCCAAAACCAACTCCATAACCATTTTTTCCAATCGCCAAGGCACAGTAGTTGTTCTTTGCCCAGACCACAATCCGCGCATCGGGCTCAGGGCACTGCCGAAGTGCCTGCTGGCGGGCTTGGGCCAGAGTGCCGTATGAAAAGGAATAACCATACTTTTGTGTGGCTGGCGAATACGCGATGGCAGCATAGTACACAGAGTTTTCTCCGTGGACCGGTGCCATGAAATTGTTCCACTGTCGATTCTCTCTTTCTATCCGCCAAAGTCGATGAAGGTACTCCTCAAAACTCGCTCTTGGGTGATTGACCCGACGTTCTGGAAACCGCGTTCACTCCAAATTCATTTCGTCGAGGATCTTCTCAAATCTCCCCCAGGGAATGGACTTGGTTGGGATGTTTGCCGTGCGTCCATCGATTGCCAAGTCCAGGATATATATCGTTTCCAGGTAGCGTGTTCGCTGCCCCGCTTGACGCAACTTATTCAAATTCGCCTGCTCATCTCGGTGGCGTTTTGCTAACTCCATTAAGGTGAGTACTCGGATCCCGTCTGCTCCATGCTCCACTTTGACGTCGCGGCAGAGAGACCAATCTAAGAAAAGCGGAAGATCAGATTCTTTTATGAGCAAGATCGTAATTGGCTGATGGACGACCAGACCGCACGGCTCACAGCACGGCGCCATGACGTACCGCTCGTGATCAAACGGATGATTGGCCGCTCTGTCGCAAATAAAATTTGTCAAAGTTTCCAAGAGGTAAGAGCCTTCCGTGCCATCCATTGATATGAGTGTGTGCCGTGCCGTGACAGCGTAAGCGCGCCGAAGAAGTTCCGATTCGAGATGTCCATTCGGCACGACACAATCGACCTGTGATTGCCCCAGGGAACGAATTCTCAACGAAGTCGCTCTTCTGATTGTTCCATTTCCCAGGGGATTCGGAATCGCTTCAGAATCGACGACGTGATGCGCAATCACGACCGTATGGCGTGCGTCGCCATGCAAAATATGTTGGCGTTCCTGGCGGCGTTTCCAGAAAGCAATGAATCCGGTCACCATAGAGCCAAGCAGCATTCCCAGCACGACGCCCATGCCTCGGCCGCCAAATTCGTGTACGAGTTTTTCCCACATGGTGTTTCGCAATGAGAAGTGACGATGCGTCCGACGGTGCTCAAGATCGTGAAAGACTAGCCGCCTCGGTTGTTCAGTTCAATCTGAACACGACTCGGAAGAATTGTTAGCGCTACAAAAAACGCAGCAGTCTTGTTGCGGATCAATTCACCGCATTCGCGGCATGAAAACGTCTCTCTCGTTTGATCCCGCGGGCTTTCTCCGGCTTTCTCCTGCGGCTATGACGCGAGTAAACCGTTGACGGCTTTTCCATCAGCGAGTTTGAACGGTCGGCCAACGTCCGACACGTTCTGCTGATGAGGATCGAGACCCAAGGCGGCGCACAATGTGGCCAGAAGATCACCCGGCGTAACCATGCCGTTTTCGACTTTCATGCCGTCAGCGCTGGTGCGGCCCCAAGTCTGACCACCCTTGATCCCCCCACCCGCGAGTACGGCCGTCCAGGCATTCGGATAATGGTCTCGGCCACCTGCTCCATTGATCACGGGCGTTCGACCGAATTCGCCCATCCACAGGATGGTGGTGCTGGCGAGCAGGTCCCGCGATGCAAGATCATCCATTAGCGAACTCCAACCGGCGTCCAATTCGGCCGACAGTTCTCGCACGACAGCGAAGTTGTTGTTGTGCGTGTCCCATCGACCCTGGTCGCCGAGTGATACTTCCACGAACGAGACACCTCGCTCGATTAAACGTCTGGCCAAGAGGCAGCCCTGGCCAAATCGGCCTCGACCGTATCGTTCGCGGACTGCAGGAGCTTCTTGAGTCAGGTCAAAAACCTGTCCAGCCTCGCTATTAATCAGTTGCAGCGTGCGCTGCAGAATCGTGTCATGCGCCTTGATCGGCCCGCCGGGATATTGATTGCGCAGGCCAGTCTGCAATCCTTGTAGCAGATCAAGTCGGCCGGCCAATTGCGGCTCTGAAAGCGGCGCGTAGGGTTTCAGATCGTCGACTCCCAATTCGGCAAAGCCATTTGCAGCCGGCGCTCGATCTTTCGGTTTGATGGTCAGCGGTGAAAACTTCGAGCCCAGAAACCCGGCTTCGTACGCTTGAGGATTGAAAGCCGGAAATGGATTCACCGCGACGAAACCCGGCAAGGCAGTCTCGCCCCGATCGAGTTCTTTCGAGATGACCGACCCGAGCGTGGGAAATCGCACCACTCGATCGGGCGAACGACCGGTTCTCATTGCAAAGGTGCCGCGGCCGTGGTCACCTTCCTTGCTGGTCAGGCCCCGCACTATTCCGAGGTGATCCGTCAGTTTCGACAACTGTGGCAGATGCTCGCTGATTCGAATTGATGGCGTCGCGGTTTGAATCGCCTTGAACGGACCGCCGTTCGCATGCCCTGGCTTCAGGTCGAACGTGTCGAGTTGCGAAGGACCGCCCGACATCCACAACAGAATGCAGTGCCGTCGAGCCCGATTCGCCGCCGGGGTCGAATCCGCGAGCAGCGGAAGAAACCCGCTGATCGAATATCCGGCGAGGCTCGCACAGGCGGCTTGCAGCCATTGGCGTCGATCAGAATGACAGATATTGCGTGACATGGCAGGCACCTCGCTACCGATTCATGACAAATTCGCTGGAATTGAGCAGCGCCCAAAGGATGTCGCCCAGCGCCTGGGCTCGCCGAACGCTATTCGGTCCGAAAAGTCCTATCGCCTGCTGACGCTCAGTGTCTGTTGGATATCGTGAGAGAGTGGACAGGAACAACGTTTCCACTCGCTGATCGTCGGACAGGAATGGGCTTCCCGCCAGTGCCGCAATCAAATCACCCGTCCCAGGGTTGCTCATCCGCGCCACGAATGGCCCGTTCAGCAATGCCAATGTCTGAGGAATCCCGCCTTGAAATTCGGTGGCCTGACGCACAGGTACGTCGAATTTCTTCAGGAACTCTTGTCGCCCCGACTGAACTTGCGGAGACATGTTTTCCAGTGTGTCGCGATTGCCGGCAGCCTGCAACAAACTGTCGTACACCTGCCGTGCGGAAAGGCTGCGGATCGGCATGCAGGCATAATTGACCTCCGCGAGTTCGCGCTCGTTCCCATAAACGCTTGAGAGCTGATAGGCCCTGGTCGACATGATGACGCGGAACATTCGCTGCAGATCGGCACCATGACTCGTGAAGTCGGCAGCCAGGTGGTTAAGTACGTCGGGATGGGTACCCGGGTTATGCGGACCAAGATCGTCGACCGGGTCGGCGATGCCGCGACCAAATAGGATCCACCAGGCGCGATTCGCAATCGCGCGAGCGAAATAGGGGTTGTCCGAAGACGTGATCCAGCGGGCGAGTACCGCTCGGCGCGGTTCCGCGGTTGCTTCTGCAAATTCGGTCCCATCCAGGAATCGAGGCGACGCGACCGCACCCGAATTGGGTAAGTACGCTTCGCCGTCAGCCTGGTCGTCGACCTTTGCATTGGGAACATTCTCCGAGAAAGGTTCCATGCGAGCGAAAAAGGCGGCGAGCCCCCAAAAGGCGGCCTGTTTCCACTTGGTCGAGGGATGATCGTGACATTGGGCACAGCGGACCTCGACCCCCAGAAACACTTGCGAAGTACTGGCCGCCAATTCTTCGGGCTTTACGTTATGGGCGGTGAAGAAAACCACCGCTTCCGACTGATTCACGGTGCCGCGAGCGGTCAGAATCTCACGCGTCAGTTCGTCGTACGCAACCTGCTGCTGAAACCTCAACCGCAGCCAGGATTCGAACGCCTCCGCCAGGCCGGGGGCTGTGTCTCTAGGCAACAGAATGTCGCGCCACAATCCCGCGAGATGTCTCGCATATCGTGGATTTTGGAACAATCCTTCAATCACCCGCAGTCGCTTGTCCGACCGCTGGTTCTTCACAAACATTCGTACGTCGTTGGCCGATGGTATCCGGCCGGTCAGATCCAACGTGACT
>Ga0206876_1053_pt1 | contig 33180 bp, 29 predicted proteins | sample Alteio_BWOrgCont_10_FD_152619 | JGI IMG/M metagenome (GOLD analysis project Ga0206876, IMG submission 152619) | Enriched cells from forest soil in Barre Woods Harvard Forest LTER site, Petersham, Massachusetts, United States -... | ecosystem: Environmental > Terrestrial > Soil > Temperate forest >...
AAGATTGATTCGAGGTTGAAAAGGAGAGAGCGCAATGAAGAAGTTTGTACTCGGCTTAGTGATGGGGTTGTTGGCGATGGGCGCGTGCGGGACGGCGTGGGCTGGACCTGAGGCCGCGATTGGCGCGACCGTGGTGTACGTGAGCGGCAACGACCTGCTGATCAAGGCGACCGATGGGCGGCTGCTTAACTACAGCGTGCCGGCGGGGTATCAGTTCACGGTGGACAGCGGCAAGGTGGGTTTGAAGGATTTGAAGATGGGAGCGGTGCTGAAGGGGCCGGTGGCGACGGGAAGCGAACCGCTGATTATTGGGCATATTGAGTCGGTGAAGGCAAAGGTGTATGTGGCACGGCCGCCGGATACGGTGACGCTGATTTTGAGCGATGGCTCGACAGATTTCGTTGTGCCGGCAGGAACAATGTTCACGGTGAATGGCGCGAGCGTTCCGCTGAGTGGATTGAAGCGTAACGATGAGGTGGAAGCGACGCTGCTGCGAGCGGGCAAAGGCGATGGATCGACGCCGGTGCTGAAGGGCGCGCTGCTGGTGGAGAAGAGTGAAGACCTGCCGCAGGCGGGGAGTATGTTGCCGACGGTGATTGTGGCTGGGCTCGGGATGGTGTTGACGGGCTTCGCGATGCTGCTCGCGTCAAGACGAAGAGCTGCGCTTACGAGATGACCACGTCATGAATGCGGAGCTAAACATCGCACGGGTCATACTCTATTGCGCTGCAGCGCTGATCTCTTTGGGCGGTTTGTACGATGTACTCGTCCCAAGGCTACCCGCAAAACTTCTTGCGATGTGCGATGGCAATGAGCGCGCGGTGAACCTCGCTCGAGAGCTGTTGCGGGCGCTGGGCGGCTCGCTGATGGCAGTTGGTGTGACAGTAGCGCTGTTGGTCAGCAGGCTGGGGAGTGAGAACCGGTCGCGCACGCTTGCGCTGATACTTGTGCTGGTGCTGCCGGCAGAGGGAATGAACTCTTTCAGCATGTACCGGGCCGGCTCGCCATTTCTCATTCCCCTCGCATTTATCGTGTTGACGATAGGCGGAGTTGTGCTGGCTTGGCCGGGCATGGTTTCTTAGGATGTGCCACTGGAGGCTTGATTGTGAAGAAGTGTGTGATGTTGGCGATGGGCTTGGCCTTTTCAATTTCCGCTGCGGCGCAGCGGACGACTCCGGTCACACAGGCCGAAGTGGATGCGATTACGCGCGATGCGATCCTGATCGATACACATAACGATGTGCCGTCGCGGACGGTGGATGGCTACGACATTGCCACGCCGAACCTACACGGCATGACGGACCTGCCGCGGATGCGTGGATACCTGGGCGCTGAGTTCTTTGCAGTGTTCGTGGATGCGGAGTATGTAAAGGGAAATCATTCGGCAAACCGCGCGCTGCAGATGATCGATACGGTGCGGACGGATGTGATTGCGAAGCATCCCAATGATTTTTTGTTTGCAACGACGGCGGATGATATTGAGCGCGCGCATCGCGAGCACAAGATTGCAGCGCTGATGGGAATTGAAGGCGGGCACGCGATTGAGGATTCGCTGCGGCTGCTGCGGGATTACTACGCGCTGGGCATTCGCTATATGACGCTCACGCACTTCAACACGAATGACTGGGCGGATTCGCAGGGGGATTTTGAGAAGACGAGCGTGAGGCATCACAACGGGCTGACTCCATTTGGAAAAGATGTGGTGCGGGAGATGAACCGGCTGGGGATGATGGTGGACATTTCGCACGTGGCGGACAAGACGTTTTATGACGCACTGGCTGTGAGCACGGCGCCAATGATCGCATCGCACTCGTCGTGCCGGGCGCTGACCAGCTTTACGCGCAATATGACGGACGACATGATCAGCAAGTTGGCAGCGAAGGGCGGCGTGATTAACATTAACTTTGGGTGCGACTTCATCTCGCAGAGGTATTACGACGAGAGCAGGGCGGGCTCGGCAGAGTTGAAGGCGCGACGTGCCGCGGCAGATGCACTGAAAGATCCGGCGGCAAAGCAGGCTGCACTTGCGGCTCTAAAGAAAGAGATCGAGCCGAAGGTTGAACCGGCGACGTTGAATGACCTGGTGGCGCAGATCGATCACGCGGTGAAGATTGCGGGAATCGATCACGTGGGGATTGGAACGGATTTTGATGGGCTGGACTGCGTGCCTACCGCTGTGGATAGCTACAACAAGTTTCCAACGCTAACGCGGGCGCTGCTGGAGAAGGGATATTCAGCAGAGGCCATCAAGAAGATTTATGGCGGGAACATGCTGCAGGTGATGCGCGAGGTTGCGAAGCGTGCTGATGAGTTGAAGGGTGAGTCGCCGATTGAAACCGTGTACAAACCCTAGGGCGAAGGCTAAACGCAATGCATGCAATGTTTAGACGCAATGTGCCGAATGTTTCTCTGAGGCTTGCATGAGGCTGCCGGTGCAGCCTATTCTCGACATAAGTTCCCTGCACGGCTGACGGAATCTGATTGGAAACTGCATGACTGTGCGCTTGTATCGCCTATTCGCTGCGCTTTGCGATCTGCTAATCGCGACGACATTCTTCCTGCTGTGGGGATGGATGCGGTCGTCCGGCGGAGTGGGGTGGTGGCTGTTTGGGATTCTGCTGTTCGTTGTGCTTTGGATGGAAGTTTGCTGGCGTCTGCGTGGCAGTCCCGGCAAGGCGATGTTTAACCTGGGCGTTAATTACCGCTCGCGCGGAACGGTTTATATGCGCGAGCTGCTGGGCAAGGCGGCGACGTGGTGCTCGCTGGGGATTGGGTTGCTGCTGATCTTTTCAGCCAAGCAGCGCGCACTGCATGACTATATAGCGGAGACGGATGTGAGCCGCATCCCCAATGTGACTGGACTGGCGGATGTGCTGCGCATTGGCTTCGCGGCAGTTCTTGGCGGCCTGGTAGTGCTGGCGTATATCGGCGAGAAGAATTCGACGCCGACGACGAATGCCAGCGCGCCCGTGAAGTGGAACGTGGGCGATTCAGCGAAGGCCGTGATGACGATCCACGTGTACCGCGGCAAGGACGAGTATGCGCAGGGTAGCGGGTTCTTGATCGACAGCGGGGGAACGGCTGTGAGCAATGTACACGTGATTGGTTCAGGCGATCGTGCGGAGGTTGAACTTGAAGATGGGCGCAAGTTCCCGGTGACCGGTGTACGGGCTTACGACATGTCGCAGGATGTTGCGATCTTCAAAATCGGGAATGCAACAGCGGGGGGCGCGGTGACTTTCCCCATGGTGCTGCTAGGGAATTCCGATGGGTTGCAGATTCTGGACAAGGTCGTGGTGATCAGCTCTCCGGAGGGATTGAGCAATACGGTGACTGAAGGCGTGCTGAGTGCGAAGCGCGGTGGAGACCAGCCGGCGCTGCAGGTTTCTGCGGCGATCTCGCCGGGTTCGTCGGGTGGGCCGGTATTTGATGAGGCGGGACGAGTTGTGGGTGTGGCGCAAAGCCAGTGGGATGAAGGCGAGAATTTAAATTTTGCTATCCCGGTGGAAGTGGTGAGCATGCTGCTGAAGAAGCCAGACATGAATGTGACGACACAGAAGTTTTTTACAAACATTCTGCATCGCGATGTGAACAGCGACAAAGATTATGATGAGGACGACAGCAGCGACAATACCAAGGCCAAGAAGCTATAAGCGTGCGGGCCGAGAGGGATTAGAGAATGAGTGAGAAGAAAGCGATTGTGACGGCGGCAGCGCCGGGAGCGATTGGGCCCTATTCGCAGGCGATTCGCGTAGGCGAAATGCTGTTTACATCGGGGCAGATTCCGATTCACTCTGCGACCGGCGTGATGGTGGAGGGTGGCATCGCGGAGCAGACGGCGCAGGTGTGCGAGAACCTGAAGGCAGTGCTTGCGGCGGCGGGAGTGGGCTTTGCGCAGGTGGTGAAGACGACTGTCTTCCTGAAAGACATGAAGGATTTTGCGGCGATGAATGAGGTCTACGCGAAATATTTTTCAGGCGAGGGGTTTGCGGCTCCAGCGCGTTCGACCGTGCAAGCGGCTGCGCTGCCCCGCGATGCGATGGTGGAGATCGATTGCATTGCAATCGGCGGCTAGTGGATGACGCCGACGGATTGCAAAAACTTTAAGCTGTCGAGCTGGACCTGCTGATTTTGTTCTGCCGTCCATTTGCCGTGAAGGCCGCCGGGGATAGTGGTGAAGGCATTCCTGACGCCGGCCTTATCGAGATCTTTCTTAAGCTCTACGCTAGCCTGGTAAGGGACTGTGGGGTCAGCGTCGCCGTGGGCCTGGAAGACGGGTGGGATGCCATGACGAATATAGGTTGAGGGCGACATCTTGTGTTCCATGGCTTCGAGCGAAGGCTTGGGGTCCGCGCCCATCCAGTGCGGGGTGGATGAGCTGGTGAAGGCGCCGGGTTCGGTGGGTTCGAGGTGATAGGGGCCGTAGAAATCGAGCACGGCGACAATCTTTGCTTGATCGCGACACTGGGGCAGATCGATGTCGTTGTCTTTGGGAAGCACGGCGGCCATCAGGGCGAGATGCCCTCCTGCAGAGGTGCCATAGGTGACGACGCGGTTGGCGTCGAAGTGATATTGCGCGGCATTGCGTTTGACCCAGGCGAGGACGCAGCCGACATCCTGCACGGCGGCAGGAGCGACGGCCGAGGGAACGGTGTCGATGAGCCGGTACTCGACGTTAACGATGGAGAAGCCCGCTGCGAGCCAGGCGCGGAAGCCGCCGTAGTTGGCAGGGCGCTGTCCATTGCGCCACGCGCCGCCATGCATGTAGATGAGCACTGGAGCAGACTTGCCGGGAGCAAGTGCGGCGTTCTGATAGACGTCAAGAAGTTGCGAAGCGGGTGTGTAGCCGGGCGCGTCCGCAGGGAAGTAGACAATGTCCCTGGCTTCAGTTGGCTTAGGAATGGTTGCCCAACTGGTGGGGTCAGCCCAGGTTTGTGCGTGGAGCAGGGAAGCAGAGGCGAGGGTGACAACGGCGAGAAGCGAAGCACGCAGCATGGGGGCCATTCTAGAAGGATGAGATAGCGATAAGTAAGGGTACAAAGAAAATGGCCGGCGGCTCTTGAGGAGCACGCCGGCCAGATTTTGTTGCGGGTTGGAGGGTTAGAACAGGATGCGTCCGCCGACCTGGATGATGCGATTGCTGAAGTAACCACCGGTGATCGAGCCGTTGATGTGGCCGAAGCTTGTCGAGCTCGAACTGAGCGTTCCAGTCGGAGCGGGGAGGTTAGTAAGGTTGAAGACGTTGGTGGCTTCACCGCGAAGCTGGAACTTCACGCGCTCCGTAATGGGGAAGTCGCGGAAGAGCGAAGCGTCGATGTCACGGCGGCCAGGAGCGTCAAAGGTGTTCTGACGAACCGTGCCATCCGATCCACCCGGGCCAGCACCAAAGCAGGCTGGGTTGGTGGTGGTACCGGTGGCCGCGATTGATGTGGTTGCATTGAACTGGCAGAACTGGTGAGGATCGATCCAGTTTGCTTCCGACGCCACACGCGACTTGCCATTGTTAGTCAGACCGGCTGTGTAACCGGCCTGAATGTTGGGACGGTCGTTGGTGATGCCATCGGCATTGTTATCACTGCCAGTGGTGACGTTGAAGGGAAGACCGCTCTGCAACTGGGCGATAGAGGTAATCGTCCAGCCGTTGGCTGCATAGCGTGCGATCTTGTTATGGAAGCCGAAGACCGGTTTGTACACACCGGAGATGGCTACCACTTCGCGCTGGTCATAGTCCGAACGCATGCGGTCGAGGTAATGATTGCGGTTGTCCTGGGGATCGTCCTGCGCGGTGTTGCCAGTGTTGCCGGCGAGATCGATATCCAGGCTCTGCAAGCTCTTGGACCAGACGTAGAAGCCCTGGAGAGACAAGCCGTGAGACATGGTCTTCTGGACCGTGAGCTGCATGGCGTTGTATTCCGAGCTCTCTGAAGACTGGATCTGAGAGATGGATGTGAAGAAGGGGTTAGCTGCGGTGGTTGTGGAAGTTGCAGCGTAGGATGCGTCGTTGAACGGACGGCGATTGTTAGTCGTGCTGGTGGTGTTGGCGTAATCGCAGTTCGTGGTGAGGCCAGTGGTGCAGGTGGAAGTATTAATTCCTGATAGACCGGCCGAGGTCAGGTTGAAGACGGGATAGTTGAGATCCCACTCGGTAGGCAGTTTGCGTGAGAGCGAACCCACGTAGTTGACCGACAGGGCGATGTTGTGTGCGAACTGCTGCTGGATGCCAGCGTTGATCTGGTAAGTCACCGGCCAGCGGAAGTTGGGATCAATTGAAATGAGAGCCGCCGGAACAACGACGAAGGAGGGGCTGGCGGGGTTATAGGTGAAAGGGAAAGGAGAATGGCCTACGCCGCCGGCGATGCAGGTGGCGCTGCCGCCGCAGAAGTCAGTGGGGTCAGTCGCGTAGGGGTTGTTGACGGAGATGACGTGAGAGAACGACGGACGACCGGAGAAAGGCTCGCCGTTGGAGGGATAGTTCCAGAGGTTACCGCCGATGGATCCGTAGAAGAGACCACCGCCTGCGTGAATGACAGTTTTGCCATCCGCGAAGGGAGTCCAGGCCAGACCGATACGCGGAGAGATGTGGTTGTAGCGGTTGTCTGTACCTCCGCGCGGCACACCAGGGTCACCCGGGAAGAGAATGCCCTTGGGAAGAACGGGGGCGACAGTGGAGTGTGCGCCGGGAACGAACTGCATGAGCATGTTTTGCGTGTTGGTCGGCGCGGTCTGGATGTCATACCGGATGCCGAGGTTCACAGTGAGGTTGGAACGGAGGCGCCAGTCGTCCTGGAAGAATGCGCCGTAATTGAAGTAATTGGCGTTGGCGTAGACGGGCACGTCATTGTTCATGGTGTTCGGCGAGCCGAAGAAGAAATCAGTGATGGCTGCCGAGGAGTGGTTGGCGGTGTTGGTCTTGTTGGTGAAAGAGAAGACGCCATAATCATTCAGCGTGGTCTGCTGAGGATCGTTCTCGCGGTTGGCTTCACCACCGAAGTAAAGAGTGTGATGGCCGTGGGTGGAGCTGACGACGTCGCGGATGCCGTAGACGTTGCTTCCGGTGACAGGTCCGGTGATGGCCTCACCGGCAGTGAACCAGCCGCTGGGAGCCAACTGCGGACGGGAGCAACCTGCCTGCGCGGTTGCTCCGCAAATGGCGCCGCTGGGGAGCTGCTCATTGAAGGCCGAACCGTAAGTCGCAAGGCTGTCCGTGGGGGACGGGCTACGACCGCCGATGAGGCGCGTGTAGTTGAGCATGAACTGGTTGACGGTGCTGTTGCTCAGAGTCCAGGTGTGGGCGATGTTGGCAACATGCACGATGTAGTTGAAGCTGTCAGTCGTCCAGCCCAGAATGTTGTTGCCTGAGGGGTTCTGCAGATAGGCACCCTTCTGGTAGAACTCGCTAGCAGTGAGCCGCTGCTTCGAGGTCATCTGGTAGTCACCCTTGTATAGCTGCTCGTTGGTCTTCTGGCTGAAGGGGCTGAAGTCGCGGCGGGTGTAAATGGAGTCGCCGGGCTGGCTGGGGTTGGGGACCGGGAAGAGGCCCTTCTGAACCATCTTGAGGATGGCCGGGTCGAAATCGGTGGTACCGCAAACGTTGTTGGGGCACCATGCAAGCGCTTTATTGGCGATGGTGGGATCGCAAGCCCAGAACGAAGTCGAGGAAACTTGAGCAACCGTGCACTTGGTTGCGTTGCTTGGAGGAGGGTTGGTGGTGGGGGTGTTCTCGCTGAAGTTGCCGGCGTCCATTGCGGCGCTGGGAACAGTGGTGGTGAAGATGTTGTCGGAGATGAAGCGGAAGCCTGCGTAGGAGAAGAAGAAGAACAGCTTGTCATGCAGGACCGGACCGCCGACTGTGCCGCCGAAACGATGCTGATTGTAAGGCGTCTTGGAGGCAGTATTGTGGACGGTGGCGTTGAAGTTTCTATCGCGGAAGAACTCGAAGGCAGAACCGTGAAACTGGTTGGTGCCGGACTTGGTGAGAACAGAAACGACGCCCGAGGAATTGCGGCCATACTGCGCGGAGTAGTTATTGGTGTCGACGCGGAACTCGCGGATAGCGTCCGGGTTGGGGAGCGGGTTGCCGGTGTTACGAACGCCGGTCATGTTGCTGCCGCCATCGAGATAGTAGGAGACCTGGCCAACGCCTGAATCCGACGAGCCGTTGATCTTGACGTGCTGCTCAGGATAGCCGAGCGGGTTGATGACGCCGCCGTTGCCGCCAGTGCCTGCTGCGTTGTTGTTCTGTACGCCGGGCGTGAGATCGAGGAGGCGATACACGTTGCGGTCGACGAGCGGGAGGTTGTCGATTTCGACGTTGGTGATGGTGCGGCCTAGAGTAGAGTTACCGGTGTTAAGGAGAGGAACTTCAGCGGTAACTTCCACAGTTTCGCTCGCGCCGCCTGCTGTCAGAGCGAGGCTAACCTGAGCGTCTTCCGTTACAGTGAGGGTGAGGCCTTCACGGTCCAGCTTTTTGAAGCCGGCAGCCGTTACGGTGACCTTGTAGGGACCTACCGGGAGGAAGTCGGCGCGATAGGAGCCGTTGGACTCCGTAATCACGGTACGGGTGAATTGCGTATCCGTATTGGTGATAACGACAGTTGCCTTGGGGATCGCGGCGCCTGTGGTGTCGGTCACAGTTCCGAACATGGACGCGGTGGATAGCTGCGCATGAAGGGCAGCTACTGAGAATACGAAAAGCAAAGCGCAGACGATCGCACGAAACGACTTAAACACGGAAAACCTCCTCAGAAATCAAACAGTTACACAGACTTAGTGACGCCGTTCACTTTTATAAAAGCGGTTGAATTATACCGCTGAACACACTACGCCCATCCATCTTCCTTTGGCAAGAAGAAATTGCTCGAAGCGCGAACTTTCCCATAAGCTTTACCGCCTGGTTAACACATGTCAGCAATTAGCCAATGAACACCGGTGTGTGCGACACCTTGGTGGTTGAAGCATCTAATTGAAGAAAGCACAGGAGAAACGACTATGGCTGAGCAGACTGGCAGTGACCCAAAAACCGTTATGGACACCTCAAAATCAGCCGAAAAAGTGGTTTTGAGTGAGAATGAGTGGCGGCAAAAACTGACTCCGGAGCAGTTCCACGTACTGCGCGAAAAAGGCACGGAGAGACCATTTACCGGTGCCCTGGTCAACAACCATGACGACGGGCTTTACCACTGCGCAGCGTGTGGCGCGCCGCTGTTCAAGAGCGATACGAAGTTCGAATCCGGCTCAGGCTGGCCGAGTTTCTTCGATCCGATCGCGAAGGACGCCGTGGAGCTGCATGAAGACAATGCCTACGGCATGCGGCGCGTAGAGGTAACCTGCGCGAAATGTGGCGGCCACCTGGGGCATGTGTTTCCTGACGGGCCGGGGCCGACTGGGCAGAGATACTGCATCAATTCAGCTTCGCTGGGATTCGAAAAGGACAAGCAGTAGGCCCAGCTTAGTCCTTTGGACTGAGCAGATCGGCAAGAGTGGGCTTGTGCCTGGGGGCTGCTTCAGATTTCCGCCTGGGGTCAGGCAAGGTACGCGAGGGCGGGGGTGTTCCGAGGCGCTCGCGTGCGTTGGCCTTGACGGCCTTGGTGACGGAAAAGGTCTTCTTCTTGTTTGCTCTTGCCATGGAGGATTAGCCTCTGTGGTTACGAGTATAGACAGTGCGCGCGGAGCGGAAAGCGCATGAAAAGTCGAAGCAACAACAAAAGCGAAGATCTAGAGTTGACCATGGAATAACCAAGCTATAGCGCTCTATGCGGTTGGTATACTTCAGGCCATGCGAGCAGGCCCGAGCGTGGTTGAGGCGGCAATGGAAGCCGTGGAGACTCGGTGGGCACAGAGTTGGGCGTGGCTGCGTGGAGCACAGGCTGAGCGCTGGCTGCGTGTGTGCGTGGTGGGGCTGGCCGGCTTTTTCGTGGCGTTGTTTGTGTATACCGCAATGCGCCGGTTGCATTATCCATATGATCTTGAGTGGGTAGAGAGCGGCGTGCTGGCTTCGATTGCCCGTATTACTCATGGGCAGCCGCTGTATGCGAAGCCCTCCGTGGACTATGTGCCCTATCTGTACGCGCCGCTGTATTTGTATGTCTGTGCGTGGGTGACCAAGCTGACAGGCGTTAGCTTTGTGGCGGCGCGACTGGTTTCCGCGATGAGCGCGCTTGCGACGCAGGCGTTGCTGATGATGTATGTTCGGCGCGAGACACGTAGTTGGCTGGCGGGCATTGCGGCGGCGGGAATTTTTGCTTCGCTGTACTTCTTCGTTGAGGGATGGTTCGACATCGGGCGCGTAGACTCGCTGTTCGTGCTGCTGTTCCTGCTGGCGATCTATTGCACCCGCTTTGAGCATCCGCTAATTGCAGCGTTCGTGTGGGTGCTGGCTTTCCAGACCAAGCAGAACGCGCTGCCCATCGCGATACCTTTTCTGTTGCTGTACTGGGAGCGGCGGCGGCCCATGCGAATGGTCATGGCACTGGGAGCTTATACAGTGCTGGCATGGGGGAGCATTGCGTGGCTGAACCACGGTAGCGATAGCTGGTACAGGTTCTATGTATTTGGAACGGTGAAGGGATTGCAGCTGGTGGCTCGGTCGGCTGTGATGTATCCGGAAGAGATGCTGCTGCGGCCGCTGGGAATCATATTTGTAGTAATTGCTGCGGCTGCGTTGATGACTCCGGTTAGCCTGCGCTCTCGGCGAGCGGCTTTCTATGCGGCGGGATCGCTGGTGATGTATGCGTCGTTCTGGTATGTGCGGGCACACCACGGCGCGGTCACCAACGCAATGCTGCCAATCTACCTATGGACCCTGCTGCTGTTTGGGATGGCGCTGGCGCGGCTGATGGTTGCAATGCAGCGTGGAGAGCTGGGCGGAGCAGCGTGGATCAATGTGCTGCTGCTGGCAGTAGTGTTCCAGATGGCGTCGCAGGTCTATGGACCGGGAACACTTATCCCGACGGCTGCGCAACGAGCTGACCGCGACAAGTTCGAGCAACAGTTACAGGCAATTCCTGGAGACGTGTATGTCGTAAACCACTCGTGGGACGCGGTACTTGCAGGAAAACAAGCGCATGCCGAAGGTGAAGCTGCAGGTGCGGTGATCGATGCCGGCGGTGTGGAGAGTGTGGCGTTCAAGCAAGAGATGCGCAGTGCAATACTGCAGCACAAGTTTGCAGCAATTGCCGTTGACGCAGGCTATAAAGACTATGCTCCGTGGCTTACGCCGGATGAGCTGGCGGAGTATCCAGTGCGCGTGGCTGTGTGGGGATCGGAAAACGGTCGCGTGTTGACTTCGCAGCCGGTAGAGATTCTGCTGCCGTGTTCGGCGATGACAAGCGGCCTGGCGGCGAAGATTGCGATGCCGGGAAATTCGCCGGTGGGGGAGTGCAAGGAGCAGTGAGTAGGGCGTAGAGAAAAGCAAAAGTTGAACGCAAAGGGCGCAAAGTTTAAGAGCGAAGTGCGCAGAGGTTCAGACAATGCAAAAGCCCCGCTGAACAGCGGGGCTTTTTAGTGCTGGATGAAATTTACTTGGCGCCGACGGGCTCGGGTTTGGGAAGTTCGGCGAGGCGCTTGGCGAGCATGCCTTCGAGATCGACGAGGGCCTTGGAGAAGCCATCGATTCCCTCCTGCAGCTTGTCGTTGGCCATCTTGTTTTCGGCGTGCATCTTGTCGAAGGTGGCTTTATCCACTGAGATCTTCTCGATGGAATCTTTCTTCGAAGTTTCAGGATCAAGCTTGCGCTCGAGTTTGCCTTCGGTAGTCTGAAGCTCTTGAAGGAACTGGGGCGAGATGGTGAGCAAGTCGCAACCCGCGAGTTCGATGATCTCGCTGCTGCTGCGGAAGCTGGCTCCCATGACGACGGTCTTGTATCCAAACTTTTTGTAGTAGTGGTAGATCTCGGTGACGGACTCGACGCCGGGATCGTTGGCGCCATCGTTGTTGCGAGTGGGCTCGTTCTTCTTGTACCAGTCGAGAATGCGGCCGACGAAGGGCGAAATCAGTGTGACCTTGGCTTCGGCGCAGGCGACAGCCTGGTGCAAGCCGAAGAGCAGCGTCATATTGCAGTGGATGCCTTCTGTCTCCAGAATCTCAGCGGCCTTGATGCCTTCCCATGTGGAGGCTAGCTTGATGAGTACGCGCTCGTTGCCGATGCCAGCGGCGTTGTACTGCTTGATGATGTCGCGTGCTGCCGCGAGCGAACCTTCGGTATCGAAGCTGAGGCGCGCATCGACTTCAGTGGAGACGCGTCCGGGAACGATCTCGAGAATCTTGAGACCGAAGGCGACAGCTAGAGATTTGAACGCTGCTTTGGCGACGTCTTCGTCGGATGCGCCAGGGTTAGCTTCGCGAGCCTTCTGCAAAACGCCGTCAACGATGGCGGCATACTCGGGCTTGTTGGCGGCGGCAGCGATGAGCGAGGGGTTGGTGGTCGCATCCGTTGGCTTGTATGCCTTGATGGAATTGATGTCGCCGGTGTCCGAGACAACGGTGGTCATCGACTTGAGCTGATCGAGGAGATTGGACATGTGAAGACTCCTTGGAAGGGCAACCGCAAGATTGTGGCGGTGAAAGGCAAAAGGCCCTTGATACATCCATTATAGATGCGTGCTGAGAGTAGGGGGTAGCGCCGCGCGGCAGGGCAGGGTTGAAGCCTGATTGGAAAGGGTTAGGCGGCCTGGTGCTAGGTTGAAGGTATGCGAATTTCGCGAAGAGAATTTGTGGCGGGTGGGGCGGCGGCGGTTGCGATGGAGCTGGCGGGATGTGCGCACCCGGGTAAGCCGGGTGGCCCGGTGCCGCCGGATGTGGAGACATTGCGGGTCGCTGGCGCTCGGCGAGGGTTGCTGGCGGGATGTGCGGTGCAGGTTCATCACCTGCGTGATGACCCTGCGTATGCGGCGCTGGTGGCTCAGCAGGCGGGCATTGTGGTGGATGAGAGTGCTTTGAAGTTCGGACCGCTGCGGCCTTCGCCTACGGAATATTTTTTCGACGACGCGGACTATCTGTTTGAGTTTGCGAAGAAGCACAAGCAAAAAGTGCGGGGGCACAATTTCGTGTGGCACCAGCAAATTCCGAGCTGGTTTGCGAGTTATGTGACGTCAGCCAATGCAGAGCGCGTGCTGGTTGAACATATTGAGCACGTGGGTGGGCGCTATGCAGGACGTGTGCATAGCTGGGATGTGGTGAACGAGGCGATTCTGCTTTCCGACAATTTGCCGGGAGGGTTTCGCAAGTCAGGATGGCAGGTTGTGCTGCCGGGAAAAGATGCCGCGGTGCCTGCGTACATCGAAATTGCGTTTCGCACGGCGCGTCGCGTGGACCCCAAGGCGATGCTGGTCTACAACGACTATGGGATCGAAGCGGATGATGCAGCATCGGTGAAGAAACGCGCAGCCGTGATGGCGCTGCTGCGCAACATGCAGTCGCGTGGGATTCCTGTGGATGCGCTGGGCGTGCAGTCGCACCTGACGGCTGGGTCGCGTGATGCGTTTGGGCCGGAGTATGCCTATGGTTCCGGGCTGCGCGCCATGATTGCGGAAGCCCGCAGGATGGGGCTGAAGGTGCTGCTGACGGAGATGGATGTGAACGATCGCAAACTGCCGGCGGATACTGCTGCGCGCGATGCTGCTGTGGCAGCGACGTATGGCGGATATTTGCGCGAGGCGTTGGCAGACGAGGCTGTGGTAGCGCTGCTGACCTGGGGCATCACGGACAAATACACGTGGCTGAGCTATGACCGCAAGCGCGACGACAAATTGCCGCAGAGGTGTCTGCCGTTCGATTCACAGATGAACGCGGCGCCGGCGTTTTTTGCGGAGAGAGATGCGATTGATGGTGCAGGGCATAGGGCATAGGGGAGAGTGTTCAGGCATCGGCACCACAAGACAAGCACAGCGGGTGCTTCGCTCGGGGATACACCAGCTCATCGGGCAGAGGCATGCCAATGATAAGCCGGGATTTCCGGGCCAGCGAGGTATAAAAATTCTGGCAGTTGTAGGCCCACTTGAGGGAACCGGGCAGGCTGTACGGGCGTATCAACCGTGCGCCCCCTATTGCATAGATGCCTTGGTGTGACGTTTGTCAGGTAAGTGAAACAGGCAGGAGCGATAGACTCGATACAGGTCCCCAGATGGAAACGAAGGAAGCATTCCGGATTGCCGTACAGTCGCTGTGGGCTAACAAGCTGCGCAGCGTGCTGACGCTGCTGGGCGTGGTGATCGGCGTAGCTAGCGTGATCGCAGTGGTGACGCTGGTCAATGGCGCGAATATATATGTGGCAACCAAGATTAATAAGCAGGGCGCGGACGTGTTTACGATCTCGCAGCAGCCGGCTTTTACAACCAGCTACCAGGAATATTTGAAGTACCAGAAGCGCAAGGTAATCTCGCTGGAGGACTACCGCGCAGTGCAGCAGGAATGTACGTCATGCGCCGCTGTGGGCGCGCTGCAAAGCACCAGCGGCTTGATTGTTTACCAGGCACAATCGAGCACAGACACACAGATTCGCGGATATACAGCGATGATGCCGGAGATGCAGAACATCAACATCGTAGAGGGCCGCGGGTATACGCAGGCCGACGAAGACCATGCGGCACACGTAGTAATCATCGGCTCCGACATTGAAGAAAAGTTGTTGAAGTTTGAAGACCCGCTGGGCAAAGAAATTCGCGTGGACGGCGTGCCCTACACGGTGATTGGCCTGGCAGAAAAGCTGGGCGAGACCCTGGGGCGCAGCCAGGACAACTGGGTGGCGGTTCCGCTCACGGCTTACCAGAAGGTTTACGGCACTGCGAAGACGGTGACCATCTACTCAAAGGCACCGAGCGGGCCAGAGGGTATGGAGACTGCAAGCGACCAGGCGCGGGTGATTATGCGCGGCGTTCGCCATGACCGGCCGGGTGAAGAAGATAGTTTTACACTGGAGACGAGCAGCGCTCTGGCTGGCCTGCTGGGGCAGATTACGGGCATGATCGGCGGCGTGGCCGTGGCGATTGCAGCGATCTCGCTGGTGGTGGGCGGCATTGTGATTATGAACATTATGCTGGTCAGCGTGACGGAGCGGACGCGCGAGATTGGCGTGCGCAAGGCCCTGGGGGCGCGGCGCAGCGATATCCTGCTGCAGTTTTTGATGGAGTCAGCAACGCTGGCGCTGGTGGGCGGAGCCTTTGGTGTGATTGGCGGCGTGGGCGTGGCAGAGTTGGTTACACAGTTGCTGAGGTTCCCGGCGTCGATTGCGTTCTGGAGCGTATTTGCAGGATTGTTTGTGGCGCTTTCGGTAGGCGTATTTTTTGGGGTGTATCCAGCAAGAAAAGCTGCTGATTTGGATCCAATTGTTGCTTTGCGATCGGAGTTTTAGGTATGCGAGCTAGCGATCAACGCGAAACGATCAAGATGGCGCTGGACACACTGCGTGCGAATAAACTGCGCTCCAGCCTGACGATCCTGGGCATTGTTATCGGCGTGATGACGGTGATCACCATCTCGTCGGTGATTAATGGATTGAACAGCGGCGTATCGACGCTGGTGGCGTCTTTCGGGACGAACGTGCTGTGGGTGTTCCGGTTCCCGGTGATTGGCGTGCGACCGACTGCGGAGATGCTTGGGCGCAAACAATTGACCTACGACGACATGACGGCGATTGGTGAGCTGCCGCATGTCGTTGCGACATCAGCGAGCTTGCAATATACGAACTACCAGTTCAACGAGGGTTCGGTTGTAGCGAAGTTCGGTCAGCGCCATGCAGACAACGTTTCGCTGGAAGGCGACACGGCTTCGAGCGCGCTGGTGTACGACAAGGTAATCTCTGAAGGAAGATTTTTTACGCAGGATGACCAGGACCGCGCCGACGATGTAACTGTACTGGGACACGATGTGGAACAGGACCTGTTTGGGCCAGTGGATCCGATTGGGAAAGAAGTGACGATTGCCGATCGCGCGTTCACGGTGATTGGCGTTTACGAAAAGCAGAAGACAGCGTTCGGCGGTGGCAAGAATCCGGACGACAGCTATGCGTACTTCCCGATTACGACCTTCAAGAAGCTGCATCCCGAGGTGCTGGATTATTGGGTCTCTGCGAAGTTCGACGACCAGAAGAACAAGGCGCTGGTGAGCGACGAGATGACGGAGCTGCTGCGCCGCCGGCGCAAAGTACACAACGATGCGGAAGACAATTTTGTAATCTTCAGCTCTGACTCGATCACGAAATTGTGGACGCAGATTACGGGCAGCCTGTTCCTGCTGATGGGCGGATTGAGCATGGTGGGGCTGATGGTAGGCGGCGTTGGCGTGATGAACATCATGCTGGTGAGCGTGACAGAACGTACCAAGGAAATCGGCGTAAGAAAGGCCATCGGTGCGACGAAACAGACAATCCTGATGCAGTTCACGCTGGAGGCGATTGTTCTGTGCGCGATTGGCGGCGTGATTGGGATCTTGACCGGCTCGGGGCTGGCGCTGGTGGCCCGACTGCTGATTGCGAGCACGGTGAGCCCGGTGTGGATACTGGTGGCGTTCTTGAGCTCATGCGCGATTGGATTGGTGTTTGGGATTTACCCCGCATGGAAGGCAGCGAATCTGGATCCGATTGAAGCGCTGCGGTATGAGTAGGGGAGTCGCGCTTGAAGCGAAGGTTTGATCTCGATGCATGGCCGCGCAAGGCCCACTTTGAGTACTTCAACAAATTCGAAGAACCCTATTACGGGGTTTGTGTTCGAGTAGATTGCACAGCGGCTTATGCGATGGCGAAGCGGCGCGGATTCCCCTTCTTTCTGTACTACCTGTATCAATCTGTTGCAGCCGCGAACACAGTTCAGCCGTTTCGGTTACGGATCGAAGGCGAAGATGTATTTCTGTATGACACAGTCGATGCGGGTTCAACGATTGCACGCGACGACGGGACTTTCGGGTTCGGCTACTTCAAATACTCTGAGGACATAGAGCAATTTATGGCAGAGGGCTTGCGCGAGGTGGCGCGTGTTCGCGCAACGACCGGGCTGGAGCGGCGCAATCTGCAAGGTATGATTCGGTATTCGCCAGTGCCCTGGCTTGATTTCACATCGCTTTCGCATCCGCGAAGGTTCAGTGCAGGCGATTCCTGCCCGTGGATTACATTCGGCAAGATGACTGAAATTGCGGGCCGGCGCTCTATGCCGATGTCTGTGCACGTACACCATGCACTGGTCGATGGCGCGGACATTGGAGCCTATGTCGACGAGTTTCAGCGACGCATGAATATGGAGTAGATACACTGGGTGCGTGGATACCTTCGCGCTGATTGTTGAGATTGCTGCTGCGCTGCTGACGCTGGGCGGTGTGGCGTATGGATTGATCGCGCTGGTGGCGGCGCGCGGATTCGAGCGACAGAAAATTACAACAAATGGTTACGCGCCGGCGGTTTCAATTCTGAAGCCGGTGAAGGGTGTGGACGCGCGGCTTTATGCAGGCTTCGAGAGCCACTGTAAACAGGAATATGCCGGCGAGATGGAGCTGGTGTTCGGAGTGAGCTCGCTTGAGGATGAGGCCGTGGCGCAGGTTGCGCGGCTGCGCGTCGAATTTCCGCAGATGAACATTCGACTGGTGGAGTGTCCGTTACGGCTGGGCGCGAATGGCAAGGTTTCTAACCTGGCGCAGATGCTTCCGCATGCGAAGTTCGAGCATGTGGTGGTGAACGATGCGGACATTGCGGTGTCACCAAAATATTTGCAGCGGGTGATTGGACCGTTTGCCAACGAAAAAAATGGCTTGGTGACAGCGCCGTATTTTGGAGTGGCGCATGGCGGCTTGTGGTCCCGGCTGGAGGCACTGGGGATTGCGACGGATTTTATGGCGGGAGTGCTGACGGCACGCAAGCTGGAGGGTGGAATCAAGTTTGGGTTGGGATCGACGCTGGCGACGACGAAATCTGCGCTCGCAGCGATTGGCGGGTTTGAAGCGCTGGTCGATCAGCTTGCGGACGATTACGAGATGGGCGTGCGTATGTCGCGAGCAGGATTCGGCGTGGAGTTGGCGCATGAGGTAGTGGTGACGACGGTGCCGAAGTACTCGCTGCGCGGATTTTGCGAGCACCAGTTGCGGTGGGCGCGGTCGACACGGGATTCGCGGCGCGCAGGATATGCGGGGCTGGGTGTGACGTATGTGTTGCCGTGGGCTATGCTGACCGTGATTTCGAGTGGCTGCTCGTTGTGGAGCATTTCGCTGTTGAGCGTGGCGCTGCTGTTGCGCGTGGCCGTGGCGCTGAATGTGGGCGTAGGCGTGCTGCGCGATGGGCAGGTGTTGCGTGACCTGTGGCTGATTCCGCTGCGCGACTGCTTCGCGATGTTTTTCTGGGTGTGGAGCTATGCCAGCGATGTGGTGGTGTGGCGGGGGGAGAGGTTTCGCCTCAAGCGCGGAATGCTCGAGGCAGTGAAAAGTGATTAGTTGATAGCGAAAAAAGCGAAGGCAAAAGCTTTTGACGCAAAGTGCGCAAAGGATAAAAAGACAAGTTACGCGAAGAGGGCAAAGGCGTGAGGCGGGTGCCGCAGGCTGCGATTCCGGGGATGGTAAAGGCTGCGTTGAAGCCGGACGGAGCCGAGGTGTGCGAGAGGCTGGTGCGTCAGCTTGGGGACAAAGAGATTCTGATTGCTGAACGCGCGGCGCGGACGCTGAAGAAGATTTCCGAGGCGGATGCGGCTAAGTTGTATGCGTGGCGCAAGGCCTTGATTGCTGCGGCGTTCAAGGCGACGGATGTGCGCGTGCAGTGGAACTTGTCGATTGTGCTGGGGAGGTTGCCGCTGAAGGGGCAGGACAAAGCTGTGGTGGTGGATTTGATGTACGAGAGACTGCAAGACAGGAGTGGGCTGAATCGCACGCTGGCGATGCAGGCGCTGATGGACTTATCAGAAAATGATGCGGCGTTGCGGGCACGTGTGACGCCTGTTGTGCGTGAGGCGCTGGAGGGTGGAACTCCGGCGATGCAGGCGCGGGCGAGGAAGCTGCTGGGAAAAAGCAGACAGTAGGCAGTAGTGAGTAGATAGTAAGCGACCCCACCCATGTCGACGATGAAGCCGTCGCCATGAAAGGGCACCCATGGTTCGCGGTGGGTTTAGCTTTGGGGTTCTTCGGGGTTGAGGGTGCGGCTGGGGCGAAGGTGATCGTCGATGTCGTCCAGCTTGTCGCCGAGGAAGTGAATCTTGCGCGAGAGTGCCTGGATTTCGGCTTCGGCGCGGCGGTTAACTTCAAAATCGAGCTCGGAGCGGAGACGGTCTTTCTGGTCCTGGCGGTTCTGGCTCATCATAATGACCGGCGCCTGGATGGCGGCGAGCATAGAGAGAAACAGGTTGAGCAGGATGAAGGGGTAGGGGTCCCACGAAGAGCCGTGAGTTGCGACAAGGAAGATGCTAAGCGCAACGTAGCCGAGCATGGTACTGAGGAAGGTGATGATGAAGGTCCATGAGCCGCCGAAGCTGGCGACGCGGTCGGCGATGCGCTCGCCGAAGGTTTCCTGCTTGTCGATCAGTTCGTTGGGGTTGCGCATGGCGCGGCCACGGATGACGCCTTGCGCGACATGAATCTCGCGGGCGAGCACGGTGAGCATGTCCAGTCCGGCCAGCGGCTTTCGTTCGAGCAGCGTGGTGAGGTCGTTGCGATCAACCTCGATGCAGGTGGCGGCATCGGTGGCAACTGCCGTGGTCTGATGAGGTGTGTTTTCCAGCATGGAGGCAAAGCCGAATGGTTCGCCATGATGCGGTGAGGAGAAGACGACCTCCTGTCCGTCCTCGTCGAGCAGCGTGACCTCGACGGCGCCAGTGAGGACGACGTAGGCTCGCTCACTGGGTTCGCCTGCTTTGTAGATGCGTTGCTTGGCGGCGAACTGGCGAACTTCAACCTGAGTGGTGAGCACGTTGAGCTCGTCGTCATCGAGCAGAGAGAAGAGCGGGATTTGGCGGAGTTCGTCGGCTGTACAGGGCATAGTGGTGGTGAGTAGAGAGTAAGGAGTAAGGAGTAGAGAAGACAACAGCAAAAGCTAGCGATTGGGCTGATTGCTGAGGATTTCTTTTCCTCCGGATGTTACGAGAACGTAAACGGGTCCGGGTGGGCTGAAAACATCCTGATCTTCGTTCTGAGTATCTTGCCAGAGAAAAATACGCTTTGGCTCGTTCCATTTATCAGCTAGAGATTGACGAGTTTCGAAGATGGGCGGTGCGTCTGGGAAGAAGCTGCCGTACCAGAGATTGGAGCTGCGGCCGTCGAGAATGTGGATGTCGGTGCGCTGCAGGTAGAAGCCAAGCGTGGAACCAGATTCGTACTCTCCGTGAATGGCGATGAGGTCTTGTGGGTGGACTTGGGGGGCGATGGATTCGGCGAGTTGCGCAGAGGTGAGGACCGGCGAGAAGGTTCGCAGGCCGAGGAAGACGGCGAGGAGAAAACCGAAGGCTCCGGCGGCGAGTGCGAGATTGGCGGCGTGAGGCTGCGCTCGTTTGCGCAGGATGAGTGAGACGAGTGGGCCGAGGACGAGGCTGAGCGCGGCGATGGAGAGTGGGAAGCGGAAGAGCGCGATGGAGGGGCCGGTGAGATCGAGGAAGTGGCCCATGGAGAGCGCGTAGTCAGAGGGGTTCTGGTTGAGGAGGGAGGCAAGGTCAGTGTTGGGGGCGACATGGCCGGCGTGGATTAAGAGGAATGTGGAGAAGGCGGCGATGAGCGTGCCGAGGATGAGGAGCGCGGTGGTGATGCGGAGGTTGGCGCGGGCGACGTTGTTTGAAAGGTGCTGGGCGGTCTGGGCCGTGTGAACTTGCTCGGGATCCTTCGACGGAGCGATTTGCGAAGAACGCAAATCGCTCCGCTCAGGATGACAAGCTTTTTCTTCTACGAGAGAAGAGTTCAATGCGAGCCAGCTTGCGATAAGGAGTGCGAGCGCGGGCAGCGCGGGGAGGACGTAGTACTCCTGGCGGGTGGAGAGCGAGAAGAAGAGGATTACGAAGGCGCTCCAGGTGATGAGGAGCAGCAGGCCGCGGCGGCGGAGAGGGAGATCGTGGCGGCGGAAGTGGTCGCGCCATTTTTCCCAGCGCAGTGGAGCGGCGTGCGCGATGGCTTTGAAGATGAAGGCGGACCACGGCATGATCCAGAGGAAACAGAGTCCCCAGAAGAGCCAGAGGGGGCTGGTGTCGTAGTCGCGGGGGATGCGCAGGTTGAGGTAGCGGAGCAGATGCTCATTCATGAAGTAGAACCAGAACCAGCCGTGGACATTACCGTCGGTGGGATTGGGAACGAGCCAGTGGCCTTGCACGAATTGAATTGCCGCGGGATGGCCCTGCGTGGGGTTGGCGAGTCCGGCGAGGATGTGCCAGGGAGCAGAGATGAGGATGAAGGCTTCGAGCGTGGCGATAGGATGGAGCTCGCGCAGGCGGTGCAGCGTGTTTTTGAGGCCGCGTGTGAGCAGTAGATAGATGAGGACGATGGCAACTGGAAAGACTACGCCGATGAGACCTTTGGTGAGGACGTTGAGAGCGCAGGCGATGGCGAAGATGCCGCAGTAGATTCGTAGGGCGCGGTCGGACGGCGTGTGGTGCGGTGCGCTGCCGATCTCTTCCGTCCGCCAGAAGGCGTAGAGGGCTAGCGTGAGCCAGAGGCAGACGCCGGCGTCTGGCAGCGTGAGGCGCGTGAAGAGGAAGAGGCCGAAGCTGGAAAGCAAAATAAGTACGCTATAAAGGCCGGCGCTGGCGGATCGGAACATGCGGCGGGCGAAGACTTCGGCTATCCAGATGAGGCCGAGGACATCGAGCGCAATGGGGAAGCGTGCGGCGGCGGCGAGAGCGCGCGGAGACTGCGCGCCGAAGAGCATGGCGATCTTCATGCTCGCGGCCATGGACCAATACATCAGCGGTGCTTTTTCGAGGTACCTGATCCCATTCGCGTAGAGCGTGACGTAGTCGTGGCGGAGCAGCATCTCGCGGGCGACTTCTGCGTGTACGGAATCGGCGTCGTCGAGTAATGGGGGCGTGAACAGCGTGAAGCTGGCATAGAACGCCGCCCATAGCACAAGCATGGCTAGCAGCGTGGAGCGCGGGCGGGGGATGGGTGGCATGCGTGAACAGTGTATGCGGAAGGCATACTGTGGGGCTAAAGCCCGAATTCTTTCGGTGCGGAATGAGATACCAAGCTAAAGCGTGGGGGTACCTGATCGTGCAGCAGCGCAGAAAGAGCCAAACCTAACAAGCAATAGGTGAACCGCAATGCCGTAAACTTAGGCGCGATGGGGAAGATGAAGCCAATGCGCGCGGAGATGGCTGAGCTGGTGCAGTTGCCGGCGAAGGCTGGGCCGCCGGCAGAGATGATCTTCGGCGAGTGGTATCCGGCGCTGCGTGCTGATCGTTTGCGCGCAGGGGAGACGGCAGTGACGATGCTGCTGGAGATTCCGCTGCTGGTGGGGCGCAAGAGCGATGGCAAATTGTTTGCGATGCGCGATCTGTGCCCGCACCGGGGGATTCCGCTGAGTGCGGGGTGGTTCGACGGCGAGACGGTGCAGTGCAAATATCACGGCTGGCGGTTTGAGCCATGCAGCGGGCGGTGCGAGGAGATTCCTTCGCTGACGAGTTTCGATTCGCTGGCGCCGACGAAGATCTATGCGAACTCGTTTCCAGTTGTGGAACGCGATGGGTATGCGTGGGTGTATGTTCCGGCGGCGGGTGCGGGAAGGATTGAAGAAGGCGCTGTGTTGCCAGCGGTGCCGGAGCTGCCGAAGTTTGGTGGAAGGTTTCGGACGGCGCATCTGCAGGCGGAGCTACCGTGCAATGTGGACCACGGAATTATTGGGCTGATGGACCCGGCGCACGGGCCGTTCGTGCATCGCGCGTGGTGGTGGCGGAGTGCGGCGAGCATCCATGAGAAGACGAAGAAATTCGAACCGATTGAAAACGGCTTTCGAATGAGCGCGCATGCGCCATCGAGTAACAGTGCACCGTACAAGCTGCTGGGCAAGCCGGTGACGACGATTGATTTTGTGCTGCCGAATCGCCGGTACGAAACGATTGTGGCGGAGAAGAATGGTAAGAAGCGCTGGTTTGCGTCGCTGACCACGGTGACTCCGGTGACTGCGTCGACGTGCAGGATCGATGTGATTGCGGCGTGGAACATGCTGTACTGGGTGCCGCTGGTGACTCCGGTTGCGAAATATTTTGGCGCGAAGTTTGTGGCCCAGGACCAGCAGACGATGGTGGAGCAGGCGCAGGGGTTGCGGTCGAATCCGGGGCTGATGCTGATTGACGATGCAGACAAGCCGGCGAAATGGTATTTCGCCCTGAAGCAGCGGCGGCTGACGGGTGAAGGCGAATTGCCGCTCACGGGGCCGGTAGAGCTGCACTGGCGGAGTTGAGCTGGCGGTACACTTATAGAGATGGCTATTCTCACAAAATCTCAGAGCGGAATGCAGCGAATTTTGAAGTTTTCGCTGGTTCTGACTGCGATGTATATCGCGGCAACGCTGACATTTGGACTGCGTGCACATTCTCTGGCTTTGATCTCAGAGGCTGGGCACAACCTTTCGGATTTTGCGGCGCTGGGATTGAGCTTTGTGGCGGTATGGCTGCAGACGCGACCAGCTACGGACGAGCGGACGTTTGGATATCAGCGCGCGGGGGTGCTGGCGGGGTTTGTGAATGCGCTGGGGCTGCTGGTGCTGGCAGTGTGGATTGCGATTGAGGCAATTATGCGTTGCTTCCATCCGGTGACGGTTGAGCCGCACCTGATGATGAGCGTGGCAGCTGCCGGGGTGGTGATGAATGGATTGATTGCGGCGCTGCTCTGGAAGTTTTCCGGCGACGTGAACATCAAGAGCGTCTTCGTACACATGCTGGGCGACACGATTTCGACTGCGGCAGTGATTGTTGGTGGCCTGCTGATCGCGGTGACGCATCAGCAATGGATTGACCCGCTTCTCTCGCTGCTGATTTCGGCAATGATCATCTGGAGCAGCTGGGGAATCGTGCGCGAGACGCTGCACATCCTGTTGGAAGGAACGCCACGGGCGTTGCGGATGGTCGAACTGCGCGAGGCGGTGACGAGCGTGCGCGGTGTGCGCAATGTGCATGATCTGCACGTGTGGAGCCTGACGTCGCAGAGCCACGCGCTTTCGAGCCATGTGTGCGTGGATGAAGGCACGTCGATGGAAGAGTGCGAGGCGTTGATTGAGCGCATCAACCACCAGTTGCGCGATCATTTCGGCATCCATCACACCACAATCCAGTTGGAGTTGACGGAGTGTGCGACGACAGATGGCTGTTCCTCGCCGCCAGCACCGGAGGTAGTGGATGGTCACTCGCACCATCACCATGGGCCGGGCGGGCATGACCACGCGCATTCTCATTGAGGCTATAGAATTCAGCCGACAGGATTAATCAAATCTTGAGGAGCGCTGCATGGCTGAGCGGATATCAGACTTTGCGTTACGCCGCCGCGTTGCCGCGGTGGATGTGTTGCGCGGACTGATCATGATCATCATGGCGCTGGATCATACGCGCGATTTCTTTTCGAATGCGACGGTCCTGGCGAACGATCCGGTGCATTCGTATCCTGTTCTATTCTTCACGCGGTGGGTTACGCACTTGTGCGCGCCGGGATTTGTGGCACTGGCGGGAACGAGTGTTTACCTGTTCCGGCAACGCGGATGGACGAAGGGCCAGACAGCGAAACGGCTGCTGTCGCGCGGGGCGTGGCTGATTTTTGTAGAACTCGCCATTGTGAGCCCGGGACTTTTCTTTACGTACCACTTCCATTTTCTGCAGGTGATCTATGCGATCGGTGGAAGCATGATCATCCTGGCAGTGCTGCAATTTCTTGGGACGCGATGGGTCGCCGCGTATGGACTGCTGGTGGTTTTTATGCACAACATCACAGACAAGTTTGACCTGGTGCATGCGCCGGGTGCGTGGGCGTGGAAGCTGCTGCTGATTGCTCCGGGAGCGTTTGAACTGCACGGGAAATTCTGGGCACTGGTGTTATACCCGGTGATTCCGTGGAGCGGGGTGATGGCACTGGGCTACGCGTTTGGCGCTGTGGTTTCGTTGCCGGCGGAGAAGCGGAGGAAGCGGTGCGTGCAATTGGGCCTGGCGGCGCTGGCAGTTTTTGCAGAGCTGCGCGCGACGCATGCGTATGGCGACCCGGAACTTTTTGAGCGGCTTGGAACATGGAAGCAGACGATGATGAGCTTCCTGAACGTGACAAAGTATCCGCCGTCTCTGGAGTTTGTGTGCGTGACACTGGGCGTGCTGCTGCTGTTGTTTGCGATCTTCGACTGGATGGTGACACACCGGAAGGTGGCGAAGGCGCTGGATGTGGTGGAGGTGTATGGGCGCGTGCCGTTCTTCTATTACGTAATCCACTTCTATTCACTGCATATTCTGGCGGCTGTGGTGTTGATGGTGGCTATGCACACGGTGCATGTGAAGCTGCCGGTGCCGATCTTTAATCCTCCGCTGCCGCAGGCTGCGTTCTCGTTGCCGGTGGTGTACGCGATCTGGCTGGCGCTGGTGGCGGCGCTTTATGTGCCTTGCAAGTGGTTTGCTGGGGTGAAGTCGAGACGGAAGGATTGGTGGCTGAGCTATTTGTGAGAGGCAAGAAGTAGTGAGTAAGTATTAGGGAGTAGAGGAGGCAAAAGCTCTAATGCGGAGGTCTCGCGGGGATCGCGGTATAGAACAAAGATGCGAAAGCCCGCCGAGATGGCGGGCTTTGGTGTTGACAGGTGATGAACGTTACTCGAGTGTGGCGTCGAGCGTGATGGTGGCAGCGGCGAGCAGACGCGAGATGGGGCAGCCGGCTTTTGCCTTGGCGGCAATCTCGTCAAAGGCAGCTTTGTCGATGCCTGGGACAGTGGACTTGTTGGAGAGATGAATCTTGGTGACCGTTGGGCCGCCGGGAAGCATTTCGAGAGTAACCGTGGCAGTGGTTGCGACGGAGGTGGCTACGTGGCCTGCGGTGGCGAGCATGTTGGCGAAGGCCATGGAGAAGCAGCCTGCGTGCGCAGCGGCGATAAGCTCTTCGGGATTGGTGCCAACACCATCTTCAAAGCGCGACTTGAAGCTGAACTGGGTGTCCTTGAGGACTCCGCTGTGAGAGCTGATGGTGCCGTGGCCGGCTTTGAGGTCGCCGTTCCATACGGCTGATGCGGTGCGATCCATGGTGATTCTCCTGCTTGAGATGTAGATACGAGGTATGAGATGCGAAAGAACGCGGCGAGGTGCTGCAGCCGACTTAGTATAGCTCTAGCATCTTATGAGAATTGTGAAGACATCGCGCAAGCTCGCTGTGATGATTTCGCTGCTGTCGATTTCCGCATGCAGGAGGCAGGCGTATGTCGCGCCGGAGTCTCCGCTGCCCGCGAATACGGTGCTGCTGTCGCAGATGATGCGCGAGCTTTCCGCGCAGCCGGGAGCGGTGGAGAAGCTGCTGGCGGAGATTGGTCCGGGCAAGGCTCCGGGCGGAAGAATCGGCGCGGCAATGCTCACTCCTGCGTTGATGGACGAACTGCGCAAACGCACGCTAGGGAAAGACTGGAGCGGTCTCGATCGCTTTCCGGGATGGACAATGACGGCTCTGACGCCTACGGTGGATGCGATTGGGCAGGTTGCCGACGCGACCAAAACGACCTATCTGCAGTATCTCGACGTGGGGCCATATGCGTTGGATAAAGGGCAGACGATTCCGCTGGATACGCCGTCGACGCTGCCGGGGTTTTCGACGCAGGGTATTGTGACGGTCCTTGGCGATGGGATTGTGCGCGGCGATGGGCCCAACGATCTAGCCGTGGAACATGCGGAGTCGCAGAGATTGGCGGATGTGCTGAACAGGCTTGCGGCGAATGGACTGGATGGGGCTAAAGCCTCAAATGTCGTCTTTTCCTGCATCGGAAACGATCATTACGATGCAAGCTCGCCGGAACAACTGCTCACACAGCTTCAATCGTGTGACCATATCGTTACCGTCACTGACTCACGCTACTTCGCGAACTTCGCGCACCTGCACTTCAAGAGCCAGGACGTAATAGCGCCATTCTGGCTGAACTCAGAGATCGTGGTGCCGAACTCTGGCGGCCGTCCGCTACTGGTTCCTGTCGCTCATGCGGAGCTGGACTGGAAGATTCGCGGGCCGAAGATAAATGCCGACGTCAGTTATTACTTCGGCGACGATGGAAAATCCGAGTGGCGTGTGATGGATACGCTCGACCAGCCATGGGTGCAGCGGCGCGATGCGCACACCTATACCGGCGCGGATGCGGTGCAGGTGACCCGGCTGGCGGGGCTGTTGACGGTGGCCTATATGCACCAGCACGAGGCGCGGCCAAACTTGCCGTTTGGCGGGTACTTCATGCTGGGAGTTTGCCAGGATGGCGTGTCAGCGATTGAGCACAGGATGACGGGGAAGGTGACGCTGTATCCGAACACCGTGGACAGCGCAATGTTCGATGACCCGCGCGACGAAGAGGTGAACACGCTGATGGCGGTGATCCCCAAAGACCGCGACGGAGGAAGGCCGGAGCCGGAGCGAATCTTTGGCAGCATTCCTACAACGGACTTCCAATCGATTGCGATTCCTGGGCTGAGTGCGGACCTTTCGGCGAGCTATGCGGCGTGGAAAGACGGCAGCCTGGAGCGGACGAACTCCACATGGGCGACGGTGAAGGCATGGATCTTTCTGGGATCAGCGGCGGGGATGGGGCTGTTGCTGGCGTGGCTGACGCACAGGTATTTGCATCGGCAGAAGACGCAGTTGTTTCAGAAGAATCCCTATAGGCAGGGATAGTAAAAGGCAATTCCAACGCAATGCAGTCGGGTTGCATCCGATGCAGGTGGAGGTACGTATGGCAGCCAAGAAGAAATCGGCAAAGAAGTCTGCAAAGAAATCTTCAGTAAGGAAGTACAGCAAGTCAGCCGGCAAACAGGTTGAAACGGAGATGCGCGAGTTCAACAAGGGGACTCTGAAGAGCGGCAGTGGCGCAAAGGTAACCAACCGCAAACAGGCCATTGCCATTGGACTTTCCGAGGCGCGCAAGAAGGGCGCGAAGGTGCCGAAGAAGAAATCGTGATGAGAGGTTAGTGCCTGGTGATGAGGAAAGACGGAGCGGCGATCTCGAATAAGGTCGCCGTTTATTTTTCGTCGTTGGCCGCTGTACCGAGCTGCGCGACTTCGCTTGGAGTCGACTTATGAGTAGGCAGATAGGCGCGGTAGACGCTGATGTGGAAGCAGGCCTGGTGGAACTCCTCTTCGACATCGAGCTTGCCGGCATCCATGAGCGGCTTAAGGTAGGCGCGCATCCACGCAATCTCGGTGATGCTCATGCCGCGCTTGCCGAAGTCGATGGCCTGGCCGGTAAGGTGTGGAGAAGCGCTATCGCCATCCACGCCGGCGGCATTTCCGTTGATGTGTTCGAGATGCATCTGGTACTGCACGGTGCGGGCGGCTGAATTAATCTGCAGCGCCTGGTGGAAGCGCGCATAGTAGGCACGCGCCATGTCGGTCGCGAACTTGACGGACCAGGGGCGGGCGCAGCGGCGATTTTCAGGGAGATCGGGATTGAGCTGCAGGCTGGCGCTCTCAGGAAAATCGACCAGCAGATGCTTGGCACGCAGGCTGGCGAGCTGCGAATCGTCTTCTATGCGCGAGAGGCCTTCGGAATCTGCCATGTCATTTTGGTGGACGAGGATGTCGTGCGATCCAACCAGTGGCGCGGGAACGATGAGGCGGCCGGTGCGTGAATAAAGATTGGGAAGGCGAGGCTGCAGGGTAGACTCGGCAAGCTCTTCATGTGAAGGGTTGGCGAGCGCGGTGAGTACTGGGTCAGAGGTTTCAGCAGGCCCAGGTGCAGGCGCGGCGGGTGCAGATGCCGTGCGGCGCGAGGAGCCAAGCAGTGCGCCTTCAGCACCGAAGCCGTCTACACGTTGCGGCGGTGTGGGCGGCGCCGGCGGGTTCGGCGAAACAGATGCGGCGGCGGCTGGCAGCACCGAAGCTTCGCCGGCGGCACGCATAAAGTCTTCCGTAGTGAGCGTCTTTTTCGCGGCTACAGGCGGCTGAGCAGAGATTCTGCCGTGATCGGACGCGGCGAGCACGCCGTGCTGCAATTGGGCTTCATGCGCACGTCTGCGTGGCGTGCTGTGGTAGCTGGCCTGCTCATGCACCGGCTCTGCGGCGCGGCTGCGAGAGCGCGGCACAGGCTTGCTTTGCGCAACGGAATGCGTAGGGTGATGGCTGGGCTTTACTGAGCTGTGTGCCGAGTTACGAGCTGAACTGTGAACCGGGAATGATTTAGTCAGCGGCGCCTGGGTGCTGAGCGGCTGATGGGGGCGGCGTGCGCGGGAGGTGTTGGACGCAGCGTGAGAGGGAGATGCTAAAGACAGCATTATCAGAGGGATAGACGCAGCATAGGCGATACGGGCGCCAAAGTTTCTTACGCTGTGAAAATTGTCGTTTCCCCTCATGTTGCTCCAGCTTTCAGGGGGGCCCGCAAACCCACCATCTCTCTCCACTCTATTGAACACGTTTCCCGAGGCATAGTGGCGAAGCAGATTCCCAACTTTTGTGGGATATGGCGGGATTTGGTGCTGGTTTTCTGCATAAAAAGCAGTGCAAATGGCCTTCGCACACAGTGCGTGGGATGCCTGCCGACGAGAGCCTGAATGTTTCGCCATTTTCTGCTTTCAAGCTACATTGTTTTTAGTACTTCAAATCCTGATTTCTGCTTTGCGGAGGAGATATTTCTGATGTCTAAAAGCCGCTGGTTTCGTACGGCAATGCCTGCAACCCTAACCTGCATGGGAGCTCTTGGACTAGGTGCAACGGCGCTGCTCTGGCATCCAACTACGGTGTCTGCACAGGCGAATACTGACATGTATGTGAAGACCGTGCAGCCGATCCTGGCGAACAATTGCTACAAGTGCCACGGCGGAGAGAACCATAAGGGCGGCCTGCAGCTGGATACGAAGGAAAGATTGATGAAGGGTGGCCACGATGGGCCGGTGATTGTGCCTGGACATCCAGAGAAGTCGATGCTGGTGGCGCTGATACGACATGAAGGCCCGGCAGATGACCCGAAACCAATGCCACCCAAGAGCAAGCTGTCCGATGCGGACATTGCATCGGTGACGGCGTGGATCAAGGCCGGCGCCGTAATGCCGGACTAAAGATCCGAAAACTGTTCTGCCTGTTTTTCTCTATCCAGCTTTGCGTTCGGAGAGCACTTCGTCAAGCATGCCGGCGAGCGAGCCTGCGCGGGTGCGCACGCTCTGCGTCTGGGTCATGGTGTTGTAGAGACTGTCATAGCGAGCGCGCAGCGAGGTGAGTTCGTCGGCAATGTTGAGCGCGGCGAGCACGGCAACGCGCAGAGAATCGACGGTAGCGCCGTGCGCGGAGACGGCGCGCATTTTGCCATCGACGAGTGAGGCGAGGCGCTCAATGTGGGCGGAATCTGTACCGCGCAACTGGTAGACCTGGTCGTAAATCTCCACGACAACGGCACCTGTTTCGCGGGCCGTATTTTCCTGCCGTGATTTCTCTGCTGCGGATGTTTGCTGCATTACTGTTCGATACTCCTAAAGGAAATTCGTTTAGAGAAGTGCGTCCATGGTGGCGAGCATTTTCTCCACGCGCTGGCGAACGGCGGTGCGCTCGCGCTGCAGGCTGGCGATTTCGGATTGAGCTTCGCCGGCCGCTATCAGTTTCTCGTCGGCGACAGAGAGCTTCTGGCGGAGCTCAGCAGCTTCAGTGCGAGCTGTGTCGCGCTCGAATTCGGCTTTGCTGCGGGCGCTTTCCGCATCGCTGCGCGCCTGGCGCTCGGTTTTGATCAGCTCCACGGTCTGTAGAACCTTCTGCTCCAGCGCCATGAACTCATCTACGCTGATGGTTGCTGCACTCATCGAAAGTCTTTCCTCCAACACACGAATTCATTCGAAGTATAGGAAGTTTGGATGAGGATTTGGTTGGGAACAGGGAAGGGGGAACCTTCCTTGAATACCCCCTCACAAAAGCGAAAGCTTTTGAAGGCAATATACGCAAAGGAAGGCGCAATCTACGCAGTGTGAGGCGAGAGGCCTTATGCGCGCTGGGTGCCGCTGAGTGCGGTGAGCGAGGCTATGATCTTGCCGGACCAGGTGGTGAGTTCGTCTTCGGTGAGAGTGCGATCGAGGGATTGGAAGACAACGCGTGTGAGCAGCGAGTAGCTACCGGCGGCGATGGCTTTGCCTTTGGGGTCGCGGAAGATTTCGATGGGCGTGATGCGCTGCAGCTCGGGGATATTGAGTGAGCGCAGAGCTGTGTCGATGGCGTGCCAGCGGACGCTGTCGGGGAAGATGAAGGAGAAATCGCGCTCGACGGCCTGAAAGCGGGAGAGTTCGCGGGCGATGGGCTGGCGCAACGGTGTGGCGAGCAGCGTGGCGGCGTGGACCTCGGCGATGACGCAGGGCTGGCGGAGTTTGCGCTGCTGGAGCTCGGCGGCGATGAGTTCACCGAAGACGGCGACAGGTTGATTGTTGAGGAGCGCGCGAGCGCCGCGGCCGGGAGTGAGCCAGGATGGGAGTGCGGTGGTGTCGAAGGAAGTTGTGCCGGTAAATTTTGCGAGCAAGGATTCGAGCGCGCCTTTGACTTCATAGAAGAGCGCATCTTCTTTTGCTGGATGCAGTGGAGTGGCATATGCGTCGCCGGTAGCGCCGAGGGCGAGGCCGGTGTATTCATTCACTTCTGCGGTAGAACCGGTGAAGACGGTGCCGAGCTCGAAGAGGCGCACGGCGGAGACGTCGCGATGCAGATTGTGCGCGAGCATGCTGGCCATGCCGGGAGCGAGCGCAGGGCGCAGCATGCCGGCTTCCGCACTGAGCGGATTGCCCATCGCCACGCCACCATTACTGTTGAATGTTGCCGCTTCTTCAGCCGAGACAAAGGAGCTGGAGACAGCTTCGCTGAAGCCAAGCGAGCGCAGGGTTTCACGGATTATGCGCTCCTGCTGCGCGTGCGGGAGCTCACGAACGGTGCCGGAAAATGCGGGCAGCGTGTCGGCAAAACGGTTGTAGCCGTAGACGCGCGCGACCTCTTCGATGAGGTCGATTTCGCGCTCGAGATCGAGACGCCAGGAGGGAAGATGAACGCTGTAGACGCCGGGAATTGGCTGCAGGGTTTGCTTGTCATGCACTGAGCCGAATTGGCATCCAAGCGAGGAAAGATATTGGCGCACGAGATCGGAACTGATCTCAGTGCCTTCGAGAGTTGTGCCGAGATGGCGGTGAACTTCGCTGATGCGCAGGAGGATGTCTTCGCGGCTGGCGGTCTTCGCTTGCAGTTCGGGAATGATGACGTCAGTCATTGGGCCGGTAACTGTGCCGCCGCACTGTTGCACGATGAGGCCGGTGACAAGATTGTTAGCGACGGGCGGGGCGTTGAAGTCGGCTCCGCGCTCGAAGCGGTGCGAGGCGTCAGTATGCAGGCCGTGACGGCGCGAGCTGGCGCGGATGGCTGCGGGCGAAAACCAGGCGGCCTCGATGAGGATGTTCCTGGTTTCGTCGGTGACGCGCGAGGCCATGCCGCCCATGACTCCGGCAAGGCCTAAAGCTTTCTTATCGTCGGAGATGACCAGATCAGCGGCGGTGAGTGTGATTTCCGTGCTGTCGAGGAGTTGCAGTTTTTCTCCGGCGCGGGCGAGGCGGACTACGATGGCGCCTTCAATCTTGTCGAGGTCGAAGCAATGGGTGGGCTGCCCCATGGCGAGCCAGCCGAAGTTGGTGGCGTCGACGGGAGCGGAGATAGGTTTCTGGCCGAGCGCGGCGAAGTATTCAGCCATCAGGCTGGTAGATTGCTTCACGGTGACGCCGCGGATGATGCGGGCGGTGAAACGGCCGCAGAGATCGGGTGCTTCAATGCGCACGGGGTGACTTTTTCCGGGTGCGGATTTTATTTCAGCGGCACCGCAGTCGGTGAGCGGCTTGAGCGGGACGCCGTAGATGGTGGCGGCTTCGCGGGCGATGCCGTAGTGGTTCATGGCGTCGACGCGGTTGGTGGTGATGTCCATTTCGTAGCGCGTGCCGCTGATTTTGTTTTGCGTGCCGCCGGTTGCAATGGGGAATTCGCCTTCGACGGCGATGCCGCGGAGGGTGAGGTCTTCGGCGAGCTGACGGTCGTCGACGGGAAGCTCAGGCAGGAAGGAGCGCAGCCATGGGGTGAGGATGTTCATTGACTCTTCAAGTG
>Ga0206876_1054_pt1 | contig 32691 bp, 53 predicted proteins | sample Alteio_BWOrgCont_10_FD_152619 | JGI IMG/M metagenome (GOLD analysis project Ga0206876, IMG submission 152619) | Enriched cells from forest soil in Barre Woods Harvard Forest LTER site, Petersham, Massachusetts, United States -... | ecosystem: Environmental > Terrestrial > Soil > Temperate forest >...
CGCATATAGGCATGCATTATGAGACTTTTTACAATCGAGTGCAGAAGGAGCATGGAATTGGATTTACCGAATATATGCAGCAAAAGCGAGCTAAAGGTGAATCAATTCTTAGAGCACATCAATACGCTAAAGCGCTAGGACTCACTGATAAAGGCGATAATACACTCCTCATTTGGCTTGGTAAACAGCGACTAGAACAGCGCGAAAATATCGAGAAGAAACAGACAGAGGCAGAGAAAGAGAAGCTAGACAAAGCAGCAGCTCTCTTAGACTATTTACAGTCTAAATCAGACTTGAATATAGCAGACAGCAATATAATCAATGCCGACAAGTCCAGGTTAGAAGCTGGTGAAATAAGACCATAAGCAGGGAGTCTTTCTATACTAGCATTCATTTCGTCTAACATGTCGATAAGCTCTTTTCTATTTGGCTTACTAGAATTTTCTTTTGTGTTCGTTGCCTCATCCATGATTTTAGCCATCCTATTGGTTTCTCTTTACGATGCCAGATCCCTTAAGTAAAAAACAATTAGAATTCATTTCAAATGCTACACGCAAATGGAATCTAGCACATGGAAGCGTACGTACTGGCAAGACTGTATGCACTGTCTTCGCGTTTATGCATGCTATCAATAAATGCCCTGATTCTAAGATTTACATAGTCGGCCATACATTCGACACAGCATATAGAAACGTTGTTAGAATGCTCATGGAATCAGAGGAAATGTCATTGTTTCGTCCATTTTTAACCTGGTCAGGCAAAAAGCTTTACTTTAAAGAGAAACAAATTACAGTATTGGGCGCCAAAGATGAAGGTGCAATAGGTAACTTTCAGGGTGTTACTATGAGTCTGGTATATTGCGACGAAATGACGCTCTATCCCGAATCAATCATAGACATGATAGACACACGATTATCTATGTCTCATAGTAGGGGCTACGCTGCTATGAATCCTAGCCATCCTAAGCACAAAATCAAGCAATGGATCGATAAGGCAGAACAAGGAGACCCTAACTACTATGCTCTCCATTTTACCATGCAAGACACTCCGTATGTTGATGATGCCTATAAAGCTCGTATTCGTGATTCTTCCACTGGTATTTTTTATAAGCGTAACTATCTTGGTCTATGGTGTCTTGCAGAGGGTGCTATATTTGATTTCTTTGATCCTAAACTATATGTCGTTAAAAGGCCGCCTGCTGTGGCGGATTATTGGGTTGCCGGTATTGATTATGGCGCATCTAATCCTTTTGCTTGTCTCCTTATTGGAGTTCATTCTGGACAGAATTCCCAGACCGGAAAAGTGATGTGGGTAGAGAAAGAATACTATTGGGATCATAAAGCCAGAGAAAAGACTAAAACTAATAGCGAATTGGCCTCCGATGTACAAGAGTTCCTGCAAGATTATGATGTAAAGCAGATTTACATTGACCCAAGTGCAGCATCATTCAAAGCAGAGCTACGAAAAGTTGGACTGCGACCAATAGATGCCGATAATGACGTAGAGCAAGGCATATACAAGATGACATCTGAAATGAAAAGAGGAATGCTTTATATATGCCAGGATTGCAAAAATACCATCAGAGAGATAGAATCCTACGTTTGGGATCCGAGAGCAGCAGAAAAGGGTTATGATGAGCCTTTAAAGAAGGACGATCATGCAGTGGATGCTTTGCGATATGTGATGAATACGCACAAAGTAAGCGTGTATCAGCCCTATGATGAAATGAAACATAGACAGAGTTGGAATAACAGATTTGGACAGAGAGGATAGCATGGAACAAGACGAAACAGAAAAACGGTATAGAGAGTATGATGAATTTACTTCCGCCGTCAGACAAAATGCTATTGCGAATATGCATTACGAAATAGTGAAGGCCCTGTATCTTACTTCTCGCCATTGCGGAAGAGATTATGAAACAGCAAAGAATAGTTATATGGAATTGTGCGAAAAAATTTTTGATTTAATCCATGCACAAGCAGAGGAAGAAAAAAATGGATAATTGTGATATGTGTGGCTAAAAAATCATTGATGAAAAATGTGATTGTGGTATTTGGAAAAGTTCAGAAGAAGTGAAAGATTGCCCCATGAAACAATCGATAGAAAAATTCCATGAAATGAAACGATTTACATTAACAGGAGATGCCCCTCATTTAGGATGCGCTGTCGTCTATTTTCGAGGTGATTTTCTAGATTGTAAGAGAATTGAGAAGTTCATATATGAAATGAAGCGTAGACCGTACTACGAATGAAATAATAATATTGAATTTTTCACTCAAATAAATTATAACAAGGAGATAATCATTTCTTGAGACATAAATGACATTCTATTATCCTCCTTGGAATAATGCCTTAGAGCCCAATCAAGGTAATGTTCGTCAATGGTTAGATAACCTATATAGCAAATTTCAGCCAATAGAGCAGGCTAGGTGGAATCAGTCTAATATAGACACATTATTTTATTCCGGCTCGCAGACCTACGTAAATAGATACTTTAATTTCTCTCCTACTAGCTCCACAAACCAATATTACTTCAATATCGTCCAGCAACCTGTAAATATGATTACGGGTTATCAAAGGCAACACCGAAAGTCTATAGTCTACACGCCCACCGAAGGTTCAGACCCGCAGACAACAGATCAGTACACGCAGTTAATCACGCATATCTGCAATAAAGAGGCAATTCATGAGCAATTCTCTCGTGCATGCGAGCAAGCGGCTATTACGGGGATGGTGCTTCTTCAGCCTTATTTGGATTATCAAGATGATCCGGCACAGGGCTCATTAAAATTAAAACTATGGGAATACAATTCATTTCTCGTTGATCCCTATGCTAGAGACTATTCATTCTCTGATGCTCAGTTTGTGTGGTGTCAGGAATATATTTCGAAAAAAGAAGCTGAAGAACGATTCCCCGATAAGATTGAAGCCATTGCACCTATGGCAGGTACACCACAAAGGTATGGTTCTTTTTATTTCTTACCAGAAAACTATAACATGGCAAGAAATGATTTGATGGTGCTCAGCTATGTTTGGTACAAATGGAAATCTAAACGAAAAAAGCTCTATTCACATTCAAAAAACCAGTTCTTTGATTTCGCTCAAGGGGCTGACATAGATTCCATTCTGTATAATATTCCTGATATGGAAGTGGTAGAAGTGGAATTGCCTGTCTGGAAGCTTGCTACTGTTCTAAATGACCAACTGATGTTTCAAGGTGATAATCCATTGGGATTCGATGGATGCCCTTTCATACCTGTACTATGGAATTATGAACCACATAACAACTATTATGACCTAAGATGCCGTGGACTCATCAGAACGATGAGAGATGCGCAATTCCTATTCAACTGGAAAGTCATTACCAACAACGATATAGCAGCCGCAACAATTAATGCAGGATGGAAGCGCAAGGTAGGTGCTGTTGCCAATGAGGATAATCTCAAGAAATCTGGTCAGGGATGGGATATCATCGTTAATGATGGCTTTGAAATGACTGACGTGGAGAAGATTATTCCATCTGCTGTCCCTCAAAGCGACCTAGCCTTAGCCGATCAAATGATGAATTTGATGTATCAGACTTCAGGAATCAACCTAGAAAACTGGTCAGGGCAACAGGATAAACAGACAAGTGCTTTGACTGCTATGATCAAACAAGCGGCCAATTTGACTGTTCTTCAAAAGTATTTTGATCAGTGGGATTACTCATTGAAGCTGGTGGGAGACAAATTACTTCAGATAGTGCTTAATAATTGGAATGCGGAGAAAGTGAAGCTTCTGATTGGCTCTGACCCTAGTCCATTCTTCTATTCCAAGATATTTGCTAAGTATGGCGTACTAGTCGAAGAAGGAGAGCTAACCCCGACTCAAAGCAATATGCAAGCACAACAGATGATAGATATCAATGCTGCTTTCGGTCGTGAGGTATTTCCGCCATCTATGATCGTACCAAAACTAAATATCACCGGCAAGGGTGAAATTATACCATTCTTACAACAACAAGAGCAACAAGCTGCTGCTGTTCAAGGTGAAGCTCAGAACATACAACATGCATTTGAAGAAGCCAAGCTCAAAGAGCTTATGTCTAAGGCTGCTGCAAATCTTGCCACTGCTAGAGAAAGACATGGAAGGGCTGAAGCTGATATTGGTCTATTTGAAGAGAGACTCTCCGAGATCACACATAACCGAGCTATGGCAACCAAAGCTAAAATGGAAGCATTAGAGAAAATGGTTGACGTTATAGCCAAATATGGTGAAATTGAAACTATGCTGAAGATGAACCAAATAGAGAATTTTGAGTATAATCAAGAGCAAAAAGAAGATGTCGAGAAAGTGGATGCTAAGCGAACAGCTTTAGCCAATGAATTTGTTTCCCAAATCATGGGAGGACAACAACCGAGGCAGAATATGCCTCTACAACAACAAAAAGCGGGGTAATTATGTCAGGCGGACAAAGAATTGACGACCATGCGTTTTGGGCAGGAGGACATTCAAAAGGTTCTGTTTTCCCAGAAGGTGCAAAAGTAAAGCATGAGTCTTCAGCTGAAGGGGATGGGCATCTTCCAACATATGAAGATACAACAGAGGCGATTAAATCTGTGCAGATGACAGGTGCAAAGAAAGCGAAAGCGCACGCAATGAAGCCAGGATATAGAAATTAGTTTTGTAAGGATTATTGAGAAAGGTGCCGCGCTTAATAAGCAGCCCGTTAACGAGGCTTCAGATTTTGATCTGATAGATAAATATCGTTGCAGGCAGTCTCTTAATCCTTTTTGGGTTCTCAAATAGCTGGTACGATGAGCGGACCGGAATATGAGCTAAGTCGCAGTGCCCTCTCGGTTGTGGGTGACACTGGGCAGGAACCCTCATCATTTTAAATTATGAAAAGAAACTATTGCCAATGTGGCTGCATTGATAATATCCAACAAGAGTATTACCAATCACTAAAGGAATATTATGAAAAGAAACCAAGAACAAATAAGCTGCAAATCGGGGATGACAGATCCCATTGCGATCAAAGAACAAAGAGAGATGGATCAGCCGATTGATGGAAAGAAATCTCCTTGGGATTTTCGATGCCCTCAATATGATCAACGTTCTAGCAATTTCATCAATGCAGGAACACATTACGGAGTTGGAAGAAATCAACCTGTTGGACATGATGGAAATCCAAAATCTAAAGCTGATGTATTGCCATTTGGTAGACCGAATACAATGATAGTTGACGATCTAGGATAGAATCATAGACAAGTTGATATGATGTGGCGCAAGTTTTCAGATACCAAACCTGAGGAAGGCATAAAATTGATAACTAGACACCCTGGAAGAGAGATCGCATCTGAGGCTTTTGAGACATGGCATAATTGGAAGAAAGACGATCTAAAAACCACTTTTTCCGAGGGGAGGGGCAATATAACCCATTGGTGGGATGGAGAGCCAGATTTTGATTTGGCTGTTAATATGTGGTTTGTATGCAATTCAAGATGTACATTATGTGGAAATGATTTGGAAAAATGTATAGAAAACTATCCTTGTTCCCCAGAGAATTGGATTTGTAACAACTGCGATTCAACTTATAGTATAAATGATGATACAATATCTCAGCAGTGACGAAAAAATACCAGATGAATGCCCACTCTGTTCAGGAAAGATAGAACAGCAGTGTACTCCTATTGCAGCTAAAAATGATATATGGTTATGTATAGAATGTGGAAATACATACTTTAGAGAAATATGAGAATATACACTAAGAAAGAATTCCTAAAATTGCCAGAAGGAACATTCTTTGCTAAAGGTGTTCAATGGTGTATAGACGGATTCTGTATTAAAGGAGAATCATTAGAAAATGATTTTTACTATACAAATCTAATTTCTATTGATTCTTTCGATTCACGCCAATTAGCTGATCGACAAGAAGAAATGCTGGAAAAGGGGACTTCATACCCTCTCGAAGAGAGTGAAATAAGAGATGGAATGTTTGATGATGAAGATATTTTCCTGGCATTTGAAAAATATGACTTGATTAAGATAAAAGAACATATAAATAAATTCTTAGGTGAATAATGGCTATAGCACAACAAGCACAGCAGCCCAATCGCAATCCTTCTAAATACAAAAAGCCTAGATTCTCTCATGAAGCCAATACGAAATATGGCATGGGCGATTACTATGGCACTGGTATTAGACAGAAGCTAGGAACTGTCAGGGATGATACGGTAGGGATGAAGAAATTATCTAAGAATAAGAAACAGTTGGGCACTCCTCCGAAATCGGTTGTTTAGTGCCTATATTTCTAGAAGAAAAATAGGTAGCACAATGGCCTATTATTTTCTCTGATCTTTTAAAGTCTTCGTCTGAGTGGAAACCCGTGTAAAGCATATCATTGGCCCACTTTAGAGACAATGTGAATTGCAAATCTAATTCCTCAGTGTTCATTTTGACTCTTCTTAAAAAAATTGTAAAAATGAATTTCTTCTATTTCTTTCGCTAAACAATATAAAGCTTTAGGAATATTCAGAGTGTTTTTGCCCTCTTTCATATCTCGTATATCTTCAAGATTTTCAATCAGTTCGTCAAAATCGTAACAATCATCCATACAAACCCCTCATCATTTTTTCATATGTCAGAGCGAATTTATGCTCATCTATGATCTGTTTCATAATATTTTTTGCTTTATCTTCGGGCATATCATCAGGATGTGTCTTTTCCAATATTCTCTTATTCCTCTTGAACTGACTTATTGACCAAGAAGCCCAATTACTCTCAGTGACCTTTCCTTGTTCATACTGACCCCATAACTCCTTAGGTGGAAGAATCCAGCATACTTCTATAATATCAGAATGAGAAAGCGCTCGGAATAAGTAAGAATTAGTCTGCACTTCTGGTATAGATAATCTGGGCTGCCATAGCAATCTCTTGTTCACCCCATCATCCGCAGTACGAGGATGAGCGAAAATATACACATAAGGAGATTTTTCTTGAATAGCTAAAGATAGAGGATTTTTTTTTAAGCATTCTTCCGCTCCTTGGAATACATTTGCCGACTGATCTTTCACTAAGTGTTTCAGTCTATCATGAGCTTCTAAAACATTTACTTTCATCTCTCTTGCCTTTAATGATAATTAAATTTATAAATGACATTATCAGCAACGTAACTCAGCGTCAAGGAGAAATCATGACTGAAGCACAAGTGCCTAACCCACAAAACGATCAAAAAATAGTAGATAAGGAATTAAATTTTCGAGCATTAGAAGCCAAACATAAACGAGAGCTAGAACAAGAGAGACAAGCACGGATAGAAGCAGAAAAAAGAGTGCAGGAGATTCAATCCAAGCAGCAGCAACAAGACGACGAAGAAGACGAACCATATGTAGCGCCAAAGAAATTGGACAAAAAATTAGCACAGTTCAGCCAAAACACTCAATTAGATATCCAAAAATCTATGGAAATAGTGAAACAGCAGGCTAAAGAGGAAATGAAGCAAGAAATGTGGCTAGAGAAGAATAACGATTTCTATAATGTCATGCAACATGCGCAGAAGCTCTATGAAGAAGATAAAGAGATGGCCGAAACCATTTTGACGATGCCGGACAACTTCGATAGACAGAAATTGGTATACAAGACAATTAAGAAGTTAGGACTTCATGAAGAGAAGAAGACCCCATCTATTCAGGATAAGATTGATTCCAATAGGAAGAGTCCTTATTACCAACCTAGCGGGGTAGCTAGCGCGCCTTATGCTGCTACTGGTGATTTCTCAGACGTGGGTCAGAAGAATGCCTATACAAAGATGCAAGAGTTGAAGAATAGATTGAGGATGTAACGTGTTTGGTCGTAAACAAGAAAAGTGGTTCGAATATTGTCTAGAAAAGCCACAGGTTGGCGTTAACGTTTTATTTTGTGACTATAACCGTTATTGGATAGGAAAGGTCTTGAGCACTTCAATTCACAGAGACGAATATACAGTATTTACCAGTGATGAACACAATATATTGACCTATGATTCAAATAATTCCACACCAATTTTCTGGAGATATCTCCCAAACATGCCTGAAAGAAAAAATCCTTGTAACTTGCCAAATATATAAATAAATTCTTTCAAATAAAATAATCATTTGCTATAAAGGGTTTTCGTTCGCATAGCGTCATATGCTACTCGTAGAGGGTTCGAAACCTCAACTGTACGATAAAATCGTACAACTCAGATATGATCGAAAATCCGCGTAGTTAGGCTCGCATGCCGATCATCATATCCCACTAATCGTTAACATGAGGTTTCTCATGTCGATTACGAACACGGGAAATTTAGGCCCAATGATTTTGCAATCGCTGGCGCCTGCTATGCTTTATGTTCCCACTCCGACAATGAATTATATTACAGTCTGCGACAAGGTAAGTATGCCAGCAAATGGTGGTACTACTTGCAGATTTATGCGCCCAAGAGCGCTTATACCACCCACTATACAGTTGGGTAACTCCGGTGTTGATCCTCCAGCTCAAATTCCCCAAAGAGATATTATTGATGCTCAAATGGCATTCTTTGGTACTGGATGTATCATTAACGAACAGGTGATTTTACAGGACCAAGAAGGTGTTTTAGCTTGGGTATCTGAAAGATTGGCTGTCGCAATGAGACAGGCCGAAGATTTGATACTAAGAGACTACATCGTTTCAGCGGCTTCCCAGATCAATGCAGGGGGCGGATCCAATTCCGATAACCCAACGAATTTGGGAATTAGCGATTTTAGCTTAGTTGCTACGACTTTGGATACTAACAATGCCTACAAATTTATGTCAGGTATTGAGGGAATGGATCGATTCGGTAAAGTGTGTGCCGAATTAAAACCTTGGGTAATTGACTTGGAGTGCCTTGCCGCGTAAAGTGGAAGGTTAACAAGGGGCAAGATTATGTATTGTTACAATTGTAAAGATGAAACTTGCGACAATTGGTGTTCTAATTGTCGTGATAATTGTGATTTGTGTACATGTCGTAATCAGCCTGAACGACTAAATCCTGAGGACGCAAGAGAAAGGAGAGAGTTGCAATTCTTTATAGAAAATAAAGGTAATTTATCAGATGAATTACAAAATTTTAAAGATCCAACTCCTTTAACTTACGTATGCGATAGTCTGACCTCTACGAATAAATAAAGGTAGAGAGGGAAACCCGAAGAGGCTTCCCCGCCAGTTATATCAACTTATATATGGTTATACCTAATATTGAGTATATCTGGTCACAAAAGTAACAGAATTGACAGGCCCAGTTCGATCAGCGTACTTCATGCTGTCTTCAACAGAATTGCAGACAGATTTTGACGGCCTAGTAGGTAGTGGACTGCTTTCGCAGTGGAATTATCCTACCAATGCTAGTGCATTGCCCAGCGAATACGCTTCCGTATTCAATACTCGTATTCTGACGAGTTCTGAAGCTCCGGTTGCTCGTGGAGCATCAGCTAACGGCAATGACGTCTATTATAACACAGTCTTAGGTAAACAGGCGATTACGCACATCAATCAAGATGGGTTTAGCATGAGACTGATCTATCGCGACCCATACTACAGTGGTATGTTGGCCCAGAATGCAACTCTTGCAGTGAAGTTTGCGCAATCACAAGCAATCACACAAGATACAGCTATCAGAAACCTATTAAGTACTCGTTTATCGAACTTATCATAAAGAGGAGGTTTCTATATGGCTGAATATTCAAGAATTGCAAAGGGTCACGTGACCACAGTAACGGGAGGAGGAACTCCAGTTATCAATCTACCTTATCAACCAGTGATGGTTAAATGGTGGAACCAGACAGCGTATGCTACTCCTACAAATACATGGGTAGCAAACGGCTATTGGGATATTAGCATGGGCCAAGGAGCAGGTCTGATTGAGAAATTCAATGCTACTCCTGTTCTTACTACTGCTTCATTGACTAGCGGTGGTGTTACAAGTTTTGCTGCTGGAACATTATTGCAATATGGACCCTTTATCCCACTCGGTGGATCAGGCGGTATTGCTTTGACTTCTGGTACTACTCTAACAGTAACTACCACAGCAGCTCACGGATTGGTGCCAGGAAACTGGGTGACTTTCCAGAATCTATATGAAACGGCAACAACTGGTATCCAACAGATAGCAGGAATTCCATTTCAGGTGCTCACAGTAGGCTCAACAACAACTTTCACCATTTCATGGAACGGTACAAATAGCAATAGCTATTATACCGCGATTGATGGGTCTGCGACAGGAAATCCAGGATTTAAACAAATCCTATATCCATGTCTGTATGAGCCGGGAGTTTCTTTTATTTGGAGTATTTCTACTACAAATGGAGTGACTACAGTTTCAACAACTGCTCCTCATAACTTCCAAATAAGCCAGGAAATTGCTTTTAGAATTCCTGCTATTTATGGGTCCATAGAGTTGAATTCTCTGCCTGATGTGCCGATCCCAGGATCGCCTATTTACTACTATGTAAATACCGTTCCAACTTCGAACACATTCACATTTTTGGGAGCGCCAAACTACACAGCTTTCACAGTACAAAATGTACCGTTCGCTAGCTTTGTAGGTCTTCAGTTCCCTAAAGTTTTAGCTGTTGGGGATGTTAATACTGGCGGTCAGCAGATTTCTGCGAATCAGCCAGGGGTATTGTACCCATCTCCTCTGCTTTATAACGGATTCTCAACAACAATTGCCCCATCCATTAATGGACCGGCAATTTTGGGCGCGTATGTAAACAATACAAGCCAAGGGTTCTTTATAGGCACAAGTGGAGCCAATATAGCTGCACAGGTGATTTACTGGGAAGCTGAATATCCAGATTATTCAGTGAACTAGAGCGTCTAGGGTGGGGATATTTTGTCCCCATCCTTAAATGTAAAACTGCTTTACATCATGCATACGAAATTAAGGTTTTGTATACATGACAAACAGGATGTGTATAGAAAATGGCGTTTCCGTATCCATATGTTGGACCAATAGCATATCTAAATAATTTTCCTATCCATACGGACTATTATTTACCTCAGGTTTTCTTCATAGAGAACATAGCTCTTGGTCAAACCACTACAGTTACCACCAGACAAAACCACGATTACGTAATTAGACAGCAGTGCCGATTGATTATTCCACCCAAAAATGGGTGCGTGCAATTGAACGAGGTCCAAGGAATTGTAATCGAAATTCCGGCCCCTGATCAGGTTGTCTTAGATATAGATTCTTCAAACAATGTCGATCAATTTGAGACTTCTATAGCCAAAACACAACCGCAAATATTAGCGATTGGAGATGTCAACACAGGGGCTATCAATTCCCAAGGACGAGTGAACAACGGCACTTTCATCCCTGGGTCATTTATTAACGTTTCACCGGAGTGAAAAGATGTCAGATAAGAAACCAAGAGTGAATGCCGAAGGGCAAAGAGAGTTAGAAAAAGTCGAAACTCAACTAGACAACTTTAACGACTCGATGCAAGAGGCTAAGGAAAAAAGCAGAACTCTTGTGAGTCAGGAAACAGAGCCACAGACCAAAATAGCTCAAGCGGATATGGCTAAATCAGATGTTATTTATCTAAAACCAAAGAGAACTTTCCCTTCTAGTGAGAAATTCAATGAGAAGTTTCGGGATGACTACAACTATGAGAGAGAATACGTAGAATTTATTGCAGAAAATAACGAAATAAAAGGTGAATCAATCGATTTTTGCATTAAGAAATTTCCAGGAGTTCCCGTTGAAGAATGGGTTGTTCCTGTGAACAAGCCCATATCAGCACCTCGATATGTGAAAGAAAGAATCCAGGAATGTGGATACACCATATTTACCACAATAGATGCACCTGTTGGATCAGAAACAGGAGTTACGTATTACGGACAGATGGTAGCAGAACAAAGAAGAGATAGATTGATCGCTAGAGATTACGTCAAAAAACCAAGAATTTTTACAGGCGCTAGATTAGTTATTTAATTAGGGAGATAGCAATGCATAAGAAATCCGAACATCATGAGCACCATCATGAAAAAAAACATATGGATAAAAAAGAGATGCACCATAAGGGAAAGAGCCATAAGGGCCATTCTTGTACAGCAATAAAAGCCAAAATGGCGCGGGGAAAATAATGGCTAAAGAAAGCAAAAAAACAGGCGAATTCATAAATAAAAAAATGCATGAATTCAAAGAAGGAAAGCTTCATAGCGGATCTAAAAAGGGCCCGGTGGTTGAAAATCCAAAGCAGGCTATTGCCATTGCACTTTCTTCTGCTAGGAAAAAAGGAATGAAAGTAGGCAAGAAGAAATGAATATCCTAAGCAGCATCATCACATACATCCGTAGGTTTGTTAAGACGCCGAATAACGAGGTACTTACAGACAATCTAATCATTGACTATATCAATAGATTTTGGCTGATGGATGTTTCTGCTAGGGTGCAGCTATTTGATCTTAAAACGACTTATCAATTTCAGATGATCCCGGGAATTTATAAGTATAATATGCCTCTTTACAGTGTACAGACGGAGCCGGGCGGTGATGAAATTGCCTGGTTCCCCGTTTATCAGGGTTTCATGATGCCTGCAAGAGTGAATGGCATTAATATCCCTTTATATACGCAAACTAGTCTGTTCTACAATCTATGGCCAAACTATGTGCAGCAACAGATACAGATAGCCACAGGAAACGGTACTAATGGCCCCTACACGGTCAATTTACCCTTCTTCCCTATGTTACCAGGCCACGTCGATATTACGGGAATTATAGCCTATTCTAATGAGTTTTCAGGATATCAGGATCCAATATTCGTTACCAATACTCAAATCTCGAATAATGACTACTTTATTGAGTGTATCCCTACCACTAGTGTGAAATCTGGGGTTTATTTCTTAGCGACTAATGCTAATGGGACAAATATAACAGTGGCGGACAGTGGTGAATATCTTCAGAGCGGAACAGGTGGCAACTTGTATGGGCTATTAATGCAACCTGGGACTGCACCTGGTGGATTAGATACCAATGGAATACCCATTGCCAATGGAAATAGTCCGCTACCATTCACTACAGAACCAGCTAGGTACAGTACAACGCTAAATACTATTAACTACAATACTGGACAAGCGACATTCTATTTTTCTGAGCCTGTTCCTATGGGCACGCCGATACAATCTCAAATTTTCTACTATCAACCCGGGCTCCCTCGTTCTGTGTTGTTTTACAACAATACTCTAGAATTTTTGCCTCCTCCAAATACGCAATATCTCGTCAATCTAGAATGCTATTTATCTCCGGCAGCATTCCTAAATAGTGCCGATGCTATCCCATTTGGATATATGGCCGAATACATCGCATTAGGAGCAGCAAGGAAGATTCTATATGACACTGTAGATGTGGAGCAGTTCAACTTTTATGAACCCATTTTTAGGGAGCAAGAGACTCTTGTATGGAAGAGAAGCCAAAGACAGTGGACAGCAACCAGAACCGATACAATCTTCAGCAATACAGGTTTCCAATCAAACTATAACCAATCAGCTATAGGTCAATAATGACAACATATACCTATGATCCAAACATTCCAGCGGCCAATAATGCCCCTAGAAACGATCAACCTGTTATGCAGACTAATGCGGCTAGCATACAGGGGATTATATCTGTAGATCATGAAAACTTCGGCATACCAACAAATGGATACCATACACTCATTCACCAGAGAACAGGAGCAGGAACGCAGAATGTAACGAGATCTGGCCCAGGGGCGGTATATGCCAATCTTCCAGCTAGTATAGCAGGAGTGAATCAAATTTTTGCGGGCCTTTACACCCCAGATTTCACAGGAACTAGTTCTGATACGCAATTGTTTAATCTAACAGGAAATGGAGGAATTTCTCAGCTCACTGGAGATCAGACGACGCAAGATGGATGGGCATGGTTAGGAGGTATTTTGATTCAATGGGGTGTCATTTCTATGGCTTTCCCTTCTGGCAGTACAACAGGAACAGTGATATTTAAAGATAGAGTTTTTGGAGCTATTCCATTTCCTAACAATTGTTTTGTGGTGATATGCGACCCTTTAGTGAGTTTTGCCTCTCTACCGGGCAGTCAGGCATCTATAAATATACGACAAAGCACTTTGTCAAAAACACAGTTTAACTATCAGTTCTACACGAATTCAGCGCAGTACATTGGCTTTTTTTGGGCTGCCATAGGTAACTAATGCAGAATATATCTATACGGAATTTTTCTAGGGGATTGAGCAATGATAAAACTGCTTTCAATATTGATAATGACGCCTTCCCTTACTTATTTAACTTCTATGTGTGGCGTGGAAGAGTAAAAAGAAAAAGAGGAACGGTCTTTCTAGGAAGATTGACCAGACAAATTGAATCGGTTTCTGGAACTGCCGATACATGGCAGTATGGAACCATTACTTTCACAGCTGGAGTCGCTAACTTATTAACTTTCATCAGCGCGCCTAGTGGTGCTTCTATCGTCCCTGGAACAATCGACATAACAGTTGGTGTTACTACATATACTGACCCTTCTTCTAACGGTGTGATAGTGGGAGGAGCAGGCGGAAGTATTAATTATGCAACAGGAGTTCTTACCCTAACTGGTGTAGGCAATACAACTGGAACGGGCACATTTGCCTATTATCCTGGGCTTCCTGTCATGGGATTAAGAGACTTTGTTACTTCTGCTACGGCTACATCCAATAACTATCCTCTTTTGATAGCTTTCGATACAACCTATGCTTATCAATGCGATCAGAAAGATCTAAATACCAATTTCTTTTCAGTCAGCTACTACAAGGCTACAAATAATCCTGTGGTGTGGAATGGAGATGACTTTCAACAATTCTGGTCTACTAACTATCCTACATCTACCGCACAGCAAACAGGAGCATTCTGGGCCACTAATAACGTTCCTGGCTTCCATTTTGCTAATGGCACCTACACTTCAGGAAGCGGAACTACGGCCATTACCATGAATCTTAAATCTGGAGGAGTGAATCTAACGACTCTGATAGTAGGAGATATGTTGTGGTTCAATGAATGGACAGGCACGATAAATGGAAATGTGGGAGAAGTGACAGACACCTCGGGTAGTGCTGGAGGAAATTATGTCGTAACTTTCGCTAATTCTGTAACCGTATCGGGAACAGGGATTGCACAGCTACTAACTAATTCTATTTCTGGACAAGATGGCATTAGATGGTACGACGGAGATATGACAGGACAGACAGGAATACCCATTACAGCAGCAACCGGATGGGTGAATTTTGCTCCTCCACTTACCGCAACCACAGTGTCAATTAATGGACTACCTCCAGCTCTTTATTACCTTGTAGGTGCTCTAGCAATAGTGCCATTCAAAGATAGACTACTATTCTTCAGCCCATATGTCCAAACTAGTAGTGGAAATCCTGTACAGTTGAATGATCTTGTAATTTGGAGCTGGAACGGTACTCCATTCTATAATTCTCTCGTACCCAATAATCAAACATTCAATGCATCTGGATATTACGTGGATCAAACTGGATTCGGTGGTTTTCTTTCTGCTGGTATCTCTCAGCCAATTCAGACTATCACTAATAACGAAGATGTGCTGCTGATTGGTTTCGGAGGTAATGGAAGAAAGACGCGATTCGCCTATACTGGAAACGATATTCAACCATTCCTATTCTATAATATCAATTCTGAACTACCTTCTACATCCACTTTTTCAAGCATTACATTGGATAAGGGAGCTATAGATATAGGAAGTTTCGGCATCTGTATTACCGATCAGCAATCCTCTCAAAGGATAGATTTAGATATTCCAAATGCTGTTTTCCAGATTCAAAAGAATAATAATGGTAATCAGAGAGTAAGTGGGATTAGGGATTATATAAATGAGTGGATTTACTTCGACTACCCGGTAGACAATAGCCAATGGACATTCCCTACCCAATGCTTTTTCTTTAACTATCGAGATAATACTTGGGCAATCTTTTACGAAAACTTCACTTCTCAGGGACATTATAGAGCCAATGATACGCTGACTTGGGCGACATTGCCCTATAATACATGGGGAGAGTGGGAAGATCCCTGGAATACCGGAACTGAATCAGAATACGAGATTCAGGTCATAGGTGGCACTCCTCAAGGGTATGTATTAGTAAAGGGTGTGGGTACCAATGAGGCTCTGTCAGGATATATATCAGCCATAACAAATGATGGAAACGGCAACACACAGATCACCTCTTATAATCATTGCGTCACTAATAACAATCCAAATAGCCTTACTACTGATTTTATCTACATACAAGGCTGTCTGGGAACCAATGCTGCGACTTTAAATAATAAGGCCTACGCAGTCATTAATGTGATCGACGAAAACAATTTTGTCATAGATACGCTATATCCGGGTGCAGGATACCTTGGAAATGGACAATTTAGTAGATTATCGCAGCCTGAATTTCAGACCAAACAATTTCCTGTCTATTGGGATCAAGGCAGACAGGTGCGGTTAGGAAGACAACAATACCTCCTTACCACTACAGGAGATGGACAAGTTACGTTAAATATTTATTTGAGTCAGGATGATACTGATCCTTGGAATGATCCTGTATTTTCAGGAACTCCTAATGGATTAATCTATACACAAACCCTTTTGACTAGTTTAGAGACCAATAATCTCCAATCACTTGTTGGACAAGGACAACAGCAGATTTGGCATAGAGTTAATACGAGTTTGAAAGGAGATACATTCCAGATTAGTATGACTCTAAGCAATCAGCAAATGCTTGATATCGACACCGCTACAGACGAGATAGAACTCCATGCCATGAACTTTAACGTCTCACCAGGGCCATTTTTAGCGTGACATTTCCATTTAATCAATTTCACCGTCAGCCTTACCTTAAACAACAGTGGATGTTTCCTAATGAAGAAGCAAAGCCATTAGCTTCTCAGATGGATAAGGCATACATTGACATTGCTCTTAAAGTGAATAGTCGTATCATAGGGACATATGCTATAAACTTTTTTTCAGTAACAGGCGAGAAATGGTACTTTTCGGGATCTTCTACGACCCAGCAGAGTCAAAGGCGAGTATATACATTTACTTCAGCTGGAAGTATACCCCATGAGTTAAATTGGCCAGAGGTTTCTAGCATAAGTCCTCGTTCCTATGGGACATTTACTGATGGGACAAATTGGTATGGATGTATTTATGCAAGTAGTACGGCAATAGCAGGACAGGTTTCGTTTTATGTCACTCCTATGGATACGGATATTGTGGTATTATCAGGGGCAGGAGCTCCGGCGATTACATCGGGCTACATAGTGTTAGAATATTTAAGTGTATTTTAAGAGGTATTTATGAATTCCATGTCGGGTTTCAGAGGTGCAGCAGGAGCAAATATTGCCAATCGACCAGCTGGCAGAATGCAGAGAGATATTATCCCTAAAGGCTATAACAAAGGGCAGCTTTCTCAGTTCACCCCTGAACAGATGCAGCTATTTCAACAGCTGTTTTCCAATGTAGGCCCAGATAGTTTTCTGTCTAGATTAGGGAGAGGAGAAGAAGATGCTTTTACAGAATCCGAAGCCCCTGCATGGAGACAATTCTCTCAGGCACAAGGGCAGTTAGGATCTAGATTTAGTCAACTTGCTCCTGGAGCTATGAGCGCTCAAAGAGGTAGTGGATTCCAGAATCAAGCAGGGCAATTAGGTTCTGATTTCGCTATGGATTTAGCATCTAGAAGACAGTCTTTACAAAGGCAGGCAATACAAGATTTAATGGGAATTAGTAATGATCTATTGGGACAAAGGCCTTATGAAAAAGGATTGTTTGAACGGCCACAGCATCGTCCAAGTACTGCTTCTCAATTTGGAATGGCTGCTCTTGGCGCAGGCGGACAAATAGGTGCGGCATATGCTGGCTCATAATTAGGAGGTTATATGGCAATTCAAGTTGTTAGAGCAAGAGAAAGAGCACCAGATACATCAGCTCAATTCATCCAAGCATTCGGTAAAACAGTTGGTGATATAGGGAGTGCTTATTTTAAAAATCGTGCTGAAAAAGAAAGAATGGAGAAAGAGAATGAAGCGATAAAAGATCTAACTGGTGTGGATGTTAGTGGAATCAAAGATCAAAAAATAAGAGAGAAAATTACAGAATATGCAATTCAAAATCGAGGAAATGAGAATGAAAAAAAATTAGTTGGAAAATCTTTGTCAGGGGAAAAATTGACTCTAGAAGAACAATCTTCTTTATCTCCAAAAACTCAATTGGAATTGGCAAAGATCAATAATCCTAAAAAAACTCAGGCATCTCAGCCAATTGATGAAGATCAAATGCGAAGAATTAAAAATGTTAGAAATGAACCTGGTTATGAAGAATTATCACCTTCTAAGAAATATAGAGAGTTAACAAGTAAGGGAGTATCAAGAGAAAATGCAAAAGATGAATCTGATATATATGTCAAAGAGCAAGAACTAAGTCAAAAATCATTCGAAAGTTCTTATAAAGCAAATGAAGATTTCATAAATGATACGACTAAAGCAGCAAGGGCTTACGAATCGGAAACAAAACCAAAATTGATGCAATTACAGAAACTCGTATCCGATGAAGAACTGATCGGACCTACACCTGCTGTTTTTTTGGAAACATTGGGAATACCACTAGGAGCCTTGGAAGACCCATCCTCCGAACTTTATCAAAAGGTAAGTTTAGATCTTCTGAAAGGACTTCCTGAGACTTTTGGAAATCGAATAATGAAAGTTGAGGTTGATAATTTTTTGAAGACTATACCAACATTATTAAATTCTCCTGAAGGTAGGCGTATGATTACAAGTAATATGCTCAAGCTGGGTGAAATGAAGCAAGTTTTCTACAATGAAATGAGGAAACAACAAAAGGAAGCACTAGAAAAAAATAAATTTCCTAGGGATTTTCAGCAATCTGTTTTCGATCAAGTAAAACCACAAGTAGATAGAATCAACGAAGAATTTGTGAAAATGTCTGAAATAAAATCTATTCCTAAGGATACAGTTCCTTTCTTTACACCTAATGGACAGATTAAATTTATTCCAAAAGATAAAGTAGAGCAAGCAATGGAAAAGGGGGGTAGAAGGATATGGTAAACCCAAATTTTGATTGGAATCAATTTGAAGGAACCGAAAGTCAAGAGCAAGAGGAACAAACTCCTGAGCTGATGCAGCAATTTCAATCCGATGTATCAAGTACTGAAAATGAAATTGAGCATCCAGAGCAACCATCTTTTGAATGGGGGGACTATCAAGATCCTGAAACATATCAGGGGGAGCCCGATCCTACTGAAGAAGAAGGAACCTTTGAGTATTTAGTGAGAAATATTACTCAAAATTCTTCACGATTAGGGGAGCAATATTTTGGTAGACATGGAAATTTAGAAAAATTTGGCAAAGACATCCTATCTAATTTTCCAGAATCAGGTGGATTGCTTGGATATGGGTTACAAAAATTGATGGGCCAAGAAAGATGGGAAAGAATGGTACGAGGAAAACCGGGGCAACAGCAAATATTACCTACTTCGGAACAATTGAAGGAATTATCTGAAAAAGTCACTGCAGGTTATACGAAACCAAAAACTAAAGGAGAGGAACACTTTCAAAAATATATTGAGGATATTGGTTCTACTTTAGATCCTAGAAGGCAATTTAATTTGAGAAATATAGCAGTTAACAATTTAGGTATTCCAATAGCAGCGAACGTGGTTGGAGATGTCATCGAAAATTTGGGTTTTGGAAAGTCTAAAGGAATTATAGGAAAACTAGGCACATGGTTAGGTTTGTCTCTATTAGGAAATGTTAATGCCCCAGAATATGCTAGTGATCTTATGAATCAGGGAAGAACTGGCATTCCTCAAAATATAAACTTCAATACTCCAAGAATTTTAAATAGATTAGATCAGGTTGAAAGTAATCTTTTATCAGCAGATCCAAGAACAGCATTAGCTAGAGAGCAGATTGCAAATATACGAAGAGATATTTCCAATGGTCAGAGAAGCGTAAGATCTCTTATGACTACCTATGACGGAACGAATGCAGCAAAAAGGAGTCGAAATTTATTCGACTACAACACAAATGATCGAAATTTTGCCAGAGGGTCTATTGATAGAGTCCTGCATGCGGTCAGAGATGAAGTTTTAGACGCAGGGTCTAATTATCCTCAAGCATTAGAATCTTGGAGAAACGGGATTCAGGCGTGGGCGGTTATTCATCAAAGTCGTGCTATTACTAATACAGTTGACCGATGGGCCAAAGGACCATATGCTAAAGTGATTTCAGGTCCAGCAGCAGCCCTATTTGGAGTAGGTACATATGCGGGAGTTAAAACTCCTTTGGCCTCTATTCCTTTGGCTACAGCAGTGCCAATCGCATATAAAGCAGGTCAAACCGCGTACAGGTCATGGGAAGATCCAAGATTGGCACAATATTATTGGAATGCAATTTCAGACGCTCAAGCAGAAAATGCGCCAGCGTTTATAAAAAACTATATCGAACTAAATAAAGGATTGGAAAAATCATCGGGTACCAGCAAAAAAAATAAGAAAAAATCCTAAAATAAAACAAGTTATAAATAACATATCTATTTCTCCTTATTCCTTTCCTGGATAGCGCACAATCTACCATGAAAATCTCTCATATCTTCTCTAATTCCTTCTATTGTCTGATGCATTGTTTGATGCAAAGCTGCAATTTTTGAGTCTGTATGTAGATACAAAGGTATTGTAGAGCCTAATATTGTAAATAGAACTATAGAAAGTTCAATGATTGGCTGCCATTGAATTTGTTTTTCGTTATTCATTTTCCCATCCTATTTTTTTAAATGATTTAAACTTTTTTTTTCTAAATTTAATGCAATTGCATCTATTCATTTAATTTATTTATGCAAACTCCAAATTCGAGACGACTAGCTAATTCCATGGCAAGAGAATTAACAAATTCATCACCAGATTCATTTAACCAATTAACAATTGCCGAAGACATACATTCTGAAATCATGAATTTTAATTCTTCACCATCAGTCATTCGCTCTTCGATTATATCTCGGAAACATTTCCCAACATACATGTTCCAATGTTTGCTTATATATGCTTTTAAATCTTCATCAGTGATTTCCATCATTTACCTATCAACTTCTTGTTTTGTTCCTGTATTTCCACAAATTTTCTAATCAATTCAGTGACCTGCTTGGGAACGGAAATCTTTTGCTCAATGCATAAGACTTGAAATTTTATCCAAATATCGTCAGGCATCCGCACGCGTATGTGGGTCATAAATCCTCCATTTCGGTCCATTGTACTCAAGTTCAATGTTTTTAACAAATAAAACAAAAATTACTTACTTTTTTTGAAAAAATATCTTACTTTAAAGAAAAGATAATGAAATAAGAAAAATTTCACAAAAGAGGAAGTATGTTTCAACCCGGTGCAAATCTCTACACACAAGGATTCGGAAGCAGACCGGAAAATGTAGAGGTGCCTCATTACGATAAACGCATTCCAACTACTACAGATATTCTATATCCGATTGGGAAAAGATGGATTTATGTCGGTAATTCTACCTGGGAATTATTGGGCCTATCGACCGTTTCCGGAATCACTACGGCCAATTGGGTTGAACTTTCTAACTCTTCTGGGCCGGTTGAAGCAGTAGTTGGAACTGCTAATGAGGTCACTGTAACCAACACAGCAGGGACAGCAACAGTCTCTCTCCCTTCTGGAATCATCACTCCAGGATCGTTGACCACTACAACAACTCTAACTGCTGGCACAGGGCTTACAGTTACTACAGGAGGGGCAACCGTTACGGCTGGTGGTGCATCCATTTCCGGAACCACAAATATCAATACCACGACAGGAAGTACCACTAATATTGGTACGGGCGGCAGTGGAGTTGTTAACCTGGGTAACTCGACAGGAGATACCAATGTTATAGGTAACCTCAATTGGGCATCTACTTTTCAAGGCCTTATATTTACTCCTACGGTAGCTTCTGGAGGATCTCCATTGAGTGCAGTATCAAGATGTTTTTCTGCAACATTGACAGGTGTCAGCATCGCCGCAGGAGCCACGCAATCCTTTACGATTACGAATGCCACTATCGGCGGCTCATCTACGTTAATCCAATACACCATGTATGGAGCGACTTCCGGAGCTGCACTAACCATCCAGTCGATATCAAATACAACTGGGCAATCAGTGATAGTCGTAACAAATGGAACTGGGGCAACTACCACAACAGCAGATATTACCTTCATTGGATTACTTCTAAGCTAATAGGGGATAATTTTTATGGCAATCAACAATAGCCAAAGAGCAGCGTTTCCAGCTGAATTGACTGCATCTATGGACTCTAGTTGGGTAGAAATAGGTTCTCTCACTTCTAACCCCGTAATTATAATCTTTGACAATCAAGGTACAGATTCAATTGCTATCTCGATTGATGGGGGAACTACCACTTGGAGAACATTTCCAGGAGGAGAAGCCATAGTATTGGATCTACGAGCAGCGCATGGATTGGCTCCTAATTATACTTTCGACGTGGGAACTACTTTTTACGGGAACGGATCATCAGGAACCTTCTCAATTTCGTATATATACGCCGTAAATACTTAAGAGTGTGAATGAGCCAAATAATTAAAGCAAGCAGCGGTGGAGGAGGTGGCGGAATAGATGTGGTTAATGGCACCTATCCCGTACTTGTCAATACCTCAAGTTCAACAGCTACTGTATCACTAGCATACAATGTTGTCTCGTGGTTTGTCTCTCCTACAATCGATTTTACACAAACCGGATTGAGTACGGTTTTTACTGTGGGTTCAGGGCGCCAATTTATACCGACACTATGTACGCTTGTGTTACAAAATGCCGTCGATGTGAGTGCAGGAGGAGGTTTTAACCTTGGTATAAATGGACCATCATATATTGATTATATTAATGGTAATACTAGTGATATGACAGCTCCGAATACTTTTTCAGACAATATTATTCAAGGTAGTAGTGATCCAATTGCGACAGCTGGAACTTCCATTATATTTAACAGCACAACAGGGATAACAGCTACGACAGCTACTGGATACGTAATCGTACAGGGATATTACTTCTAATGAGCCAAATTATAAAAGTTTCTTCAGGATCTGGCCCTCTTCCTCCTGATGTGCCCACACAGTTCACCACCGATGATGGCGTAGCAATCCCCGCATTGAATAACCTGAACGTATTTGGAGGGCTAGGAGCTACCACGTCAGGATCAGGAAGTACCATTACTATCACAGTCGTCAATGATGGTTTTGACTGGTCAGAGCAAGATGTGAGTTTCAATGCTGCAATTGAAAATGGATATTATTGCAATGACACATTAACCGTTACTCTTCCTGCTACCGCTGGTCTATTCATAGGAGCCACAGTCATCATATTCGTTGATACAACCGATGTAGTCACTATTCAAGCAAATACAGGGCAAATGATTCAAGTAGGAAATACCATTTCTGCTCCAGCCGGGACAACTTCTAGCAATACAAGAGGGGCTCTACTAGAGCTCAACTTTAAGCCTACTGATACCACGTGGCATACAATTGCCTCTATGGGTACCTGGACAACAACATAGGAAAAAGCATGCCTACTGCCAGCAATGATCTAAACATTTCTCAAGCCGGATATGTAGTTTTTGATGGAACTGCCGTATTCACAGGCAGAACATTTCAGGCCGGGACAGGCATTTCATTAACCAATGCTGATGGGATAGCTGGAAATACTACCATATCAGCTACAGGCGGCAGCAGCGCTATAGATGAAATAAATGTACAGACCGGGACAAGCCCTGTTGTTCCCACAGCAAATGCTATTACATTTAACGGAGCGACTGTAGCAGCCGGGACAAATCCCGTGCGAACAGATGGCACCGGAACTAGCACTATGGCTCTTGAAGTACAAATCAGCCAAGCCGTGGCCTCCACAGATGCTACAAAGGTAGGTCTATGTAATTTTGATATTTCCCGGTTTACAGTTGATGCAAACGGATTTGTCTCCACGAATGGTACTGGAATAGCAAATACAATTACAGGAGATACGGGAGGCCAATTAAGCCCAAGTGCTGCTAATTGGAATATTTTTGGAGGAATAGGTATTGCCACGTCAGGAAGTGGCAATACCTTGACAATAAATTCTGTTAATGGGGGTTTTGCCTGGTCCGAAGTTTCGGGTGTTTTTTCTTCTGTTGGAAATCATGGATATTTTATCACCAACACAGCTTCAACTACTCTTCCTGCATCTCCTAGCGAGGGAACCACGATAAAATTTAGTGTAGATACTACTAATTTTCTAACAATTACCGCAAATACTGGCCAGATTATAAGACTCAATGCAACTGCCACGGTATCAGGAGGAACAGTTGCAAATGTGGCGCAAGGATCTTCTATAGAATTAGTTTATAAATCTACAGGGTCTGTTTGGATGGCAGTAAGCACAAATGGTAACTGGACATTAACATAACTTGAGAGAAATATGACGACAAATAATCCTATTAATATGACCTCCGAAGGGGTGGCTTACTATAATGGAACAGGAACATTTACCGGCGTGGATGGGAATACCTCTGGGTTCGTTCTAACTAGCAATGGGACGGGGGTAGCTCCATCTTTTCAGGCAACTTCAAGTTCATCTTCTTCTATTCTAGTCACCACATTCAATTCGTCAGGAACATGGACCAAATCAACTTCTCCTCCGACTAAATATATAGAAGTGTTCGGATTTAATAGTGGAGGTGGAGGAGCTTCTGGAGCGAAGAGAACATCAACAGCTTCTGGTGGTGGTGGTGGTGGTGCTGGTGGTGGCGGATTTTATTTCAATGGATTGGCCACGGCATTTGGTGCAACAGAAACAGTGACTATCGGTGCCACTTCTAATGGGGGGGCGCCACAAACTGTAGATAATGCTAGCGGTAACCATGGGAGTGCTATAAATGTATCTTCATTCGGAAATATGATAGGTTATTTGCCTACCAATGTAGCTATAGGTGGTGGTGCTTCTGGTACAACCCCACCAGCATTACCGGGAGTTATTAACACTCCATGGGGCATACCCAATTTAGGATCTAATGCACTGGATAATTATTTTCCTACTGGTGGCCCAGGAAGTGTTTTAGGAGGGCAATCCGGTTTTTGGACTCCCGCAGCTGTCCTATATTTATCCGGAACACCCGGTGGTGGTGGTGCTGGATATGATGTAGGAACTCCTAGAAGCGGTGCTGCTGGACTTGCTTTTGTATTGATAGATGGGTCCACACCTATTCTAGCTGGTGGAACAGCTGGTTTCGAACCGACAGGAGTAAATGGCGGAAATGGAAATACTCCTCTTACTTCCGGAGGAATAATGATGGGGGGAACTGGTGGTGGTGGTGCTGGTGGACCTAGTATAGGCATAATACCAGGAATTGGTGGCAATGGTGGAATTCCCGGTGGTGGCGGTGGTGGCGGTGGCGGTGGTATCGCAGGTATTGCCAGTTCAGGAGCCGGAGGAAATGGCGCTAGGGGCCAGATTATCGTTATCGAACATTTTTAAGAGAAAAAATATGAGACATGCAATTATAGAACCCAAATCAAAAAGAGTAGTCAACTGTGTAGAGTGGGAAGGTACAGAGTGGTTGCCTCCTAGAAATCACTTGGTAGTAAAGTCTGACGTGGCTAATGTAGGAGATACATATGATGAAAATACCAAGACTTTTATAGGGTCTAAACTTGATCCACACTAGTAAATATATGCTTTTTGTGAACAGTAAATCGAAGAAAGCAATCGATGAAAATAAAAACCGAATTTGTACGTATTTCAGCAATAAGAGTGGGATAAATATGCGGGAGATATAATGGAATATCTTGGCATAGTAGCAGAGACAGAAATCGCATTGCTAATGACACTTTCAATCCTCATTTTTATAGGTATGGGATCAGACGACAATTGGATTTTGTGATTCGTTCTTGCAACTATTAGGAATTTTCTATACCTTGGCACTAAGTTTAGTGGATTGAACTTCTGGAGGAACCCTAGTCTGTTCCTCCAGTCTCTTATACATTCTATATTTAAAATTATTCTGGTTATTTTCTTTAATCATTTAATAACGTAACATTTATATCTCGTTAATTCTCAATAAAGAAGGAGATAGAAAATGCAAGTTCAAGTAAATATTCCACAAATCCATAATCTGCAAATACCTTTGATGATAGAAACCCCTGTTCTGATGCTGGAAGAAGAATTCGAAACTACTAGAGTGATCTTACGAGAAGGGATAGATAGAGCAATTAATGACGAAACCTTCGGATTAAAAAAATCATTATTGGAAAAGGTGGATAAAACTGCACAAGAAGGAGTTTCAAAAGTCTTAACCCCCACTAAAGAGCTGCTTACAAAAACATCTCCATTATCGGCTCCTATAATAAATCCATGCCTAGATCATTGTGTAGAGCCAACGGTGAAAAAAATAGCCAAATATTCAACTGAGAAATCCGTAGATAAGTGCATTCAACCTTCCATACACAAATGTGTCGAAAAATCTCTAAAAAGCACGCAAAAGAGTGCTACTAATTCGCAAACAATGTTAAAAAAATTCACATCTTATATCTGGTAAAGACAATGCAACCAATAGAGCTGATAGCTATATGTGTGAATTTCTCACATGGTCAATACTTGAGTAAAGAACTTATGCACGCATGGCCAATAAATGGCTATTCAGTTCGTTTATTCAAATGTGGACAGAATCTAAGCTATGAGACGTACGAACATAGTGCTAATCGCGCCTGTGTTATTTCGCAAATGCCGTACGAAGGCTCAATGGAGAAAATTATTTCATGGTTAAAAACTCGTCATCCAGTTTTCAATAAGAATGGCACTGTAGATTTTTGCAGAGTGGTTCATTCATGGCAATGTGAACAGTCGATCGCTAGATTGATAGTGAAAAATGAAAAACTGGTATGGAACATTTTTAGACAGGGATTAGAAGTGCTGCAACCCTTTTCTGAGACTACCATTCCATCTGAAATATGCCATAAAAGTACCGTGCCAACATTACTTTCACTACAAGGAGAAGCACTTCAACGCACTCTAATAGAAGATTTTACCATTGTAAAAATATCATCTAAAGAAGAGATAGATAAGGAATTCAAGGAGACAATGAAATTTAAGAAGGAATTCTGTAGAAAAACTTTCACAATTGATATGAAAGAGAGGCAGTTAGTTGGTTGGAGTTCAATATTTGCAGGATGGCAAATTTCTTCTTCCATATTTGCTCCATTAGCGGCATTTTCTATAGCTCCTATTCTAACTGGGGCTGGGGCTATTGCAATGGGTACTGGTCTTATGTATGCCTATTATGGGGGAGTTTGCAGCTCTAATTGTGATGTAGATGCAGTTATAGAAAGATGCAAACAGCCAAAATTGTTAGATGGCTTCTGTGTGCAGATAGAACCTATAATTAGCGAGAAATCTTACATAGAGCCAAGAATTTTCGTTAGCAAATTCACATGGGCGGTAACAGTTTTAGTCGGTCCAAAATCTGTGCATGCTTCTTTATTAATAGAAGGGATATCTAAGCAAGACTTTCCGCTAAGCGTGTCAAAAGAAACTCATTTTTTATTCCGAGCACACCTAGTACCGCCCGTTACTGCAAAATTCATTGAACTAGAAAGATATCAGAAATGGGAGAAAGAGGGACTGCAAAGAACAGAAATATGGATGATATCAAGCGACAAAGTTTCTATCATGATTGAGCAAATAATCAAAGAGAGAGATGAACAGCAACAGTTATTACAGAAAGGAAAAACGGTTGATTGGACTCCATTCGGAAAATATTCCTTCTATGGGAGGGGAGTCCATAACTGTATGACATGGATTCAAGAAAAACTAGAAGGTATATATATTCCCATACCTAAGACATTATACTCTAGATATCTAACGATGCCTACATTCTATGCGCATCCTCTAAGCTATTTTGATAAGTTACCAACCACAGTACAGATATAACCATGATTGTCCCCTTATCTAGCTCATGCTCATCATGCAAATCTTATCTATTCAATTATGAAATGCAAAACCGTCTCTATGAATGGTATCACAAAAAAAGTAGTGCTATGAAATCATTTAAAATATCCACACTTGGCGTATGGACCACATCTTGTTTAATCACACTAATTACTAGAATTTGTGGAATCGTGGAAGTGATTTTTACTGAAGATAGCGTAAGGCATAAAATTATACACACACTGAAAAATATCCTTAGGTCTCTATATACAATCCCTCTATTTATTAACGGGGCATTTTGGTCTATATACCATCCAAAATTTTTTATTTTACTGCAAGTAGAATACTCTCGAGTGAATCTTAAGTACGCTAGGTATGGAAATATAGGAACAGATGAACAGCAAAAGGAATTAGAACTTGCTCAAAAAAAGGCAAACGAGAAGCTATTGGAATATTGCGAGATTGAGTGAAGTGCCTATTCCTAGGTTTCTATGATTTTTATGTCTGACATAATATCTCCACGTGCAAATTTTTGCACTTGATATGCATTTAGTTTAAGCCTATTTAAAAGGCTTGCTTTTTCGTCTTTTCCAAGTAATTTGATATTACTCAGTCTATTCAAATCGATCATAACAGCTGCGAGTATTCTTGCAACTGAAGCAGGATCTTGTTGCAAAAAGTAATTCTGCATCTTGTCAATAACGTCTTTATTTTGCATCTTCCTGGCCTTTGAATTTAAATATTTTTATTTAATATTTTCCATATGAGTTGGAGAAAATTCTTGCGATCACTATGTTCTACATTGTTCAATACAAGGAAAAGCATTGCAGTACATAATGAGTTCAAAATGTTATCCAAATCTTCCACGGTATTATTTGGATATTTTTCCCTGAGTTGGAGATAGATTTTCTGACCATTTTCTAGGAACTGAGGATTTTCATCTCCTGGCAAGTCTTGAAAAGATTTTCTTTCTTTCATGCTTTCTCCACTTTTTTTACATAATGCGTCACCAATAGAAAGTTTATTCCACAGTAATCGCCTGTAATTGTCATAGCATTCCAATTATTAGAAATACTTTTCCTTAATTCTTCCCACTTTTTTTGTGAAAATTCTATATCAATGGTTTCCCCTGAAACGAAATGAAAAGTATAAGTTTGTTTTTCCTCATCCATTTTCCTATTTTCCTTTAATTTGTTTTTTCCAAACCAATCTAGTAGCATATATAAACTCCTCATATTCATCAGGATATTTTATTTGGAATGTATCAAAGTCAATAAATTCTTCTTCTTTAAATATTTTAGTTTTCCCGAAAAACCCTTCAGGAAAATTAAATTCTGCCCATAACTGTGGAGGGCCAGTGAAGGCAAATTTCGAATCTACGAAAGGAATGGGAACCCACATATCATCATATCTTTGCACGATATATATATCTCCTTTATCGAAATAAAGGATCTTTTTTCCTTGGGGTGGAAGGCGTAATTTAGGGTCTATCCATTTAATCATTATTATAAAATCCTGATATTAAGTATCCACAGGCAATGCCAAAGATCATTGCAGATGAAAACATTTTTAATATCGTACAGTCAAAGGATACACCATACATGAAAAGGGATACACCAAAACAGATATGTGCGATTTGAAAATATACGTTCTTTCTCATTATTTTTCATCCTGTTCATTTGCTATAACGATCAACTGATCCACCATGGATTTGCATTCCTGTATGCAAAAATTCATGTTTTTGTATGTCGTGTTAAATAAAAGCGAATTCTTCAATGGTTCAGGAATTTTAGACATCACTCCAAAATCTTTTTTAAGTTTCTCGATGGTGGGGACATAATCGCAACAATGACCACAGTCAAAGCCAATCTTATAGGAAATCTCAGAAATTTTTACTCCGTAAGTTAATCCCCCATGACACGTAATATCTATATCATCATAATCTTTCCCAAAACATGGATGTTCTTTGTGCAATAAAACATATCCGCAAAGATGACCACCAAAATAGGCATGCTTCCAGAACCCTGTAGGGATCACTCTATAGAAATCTGAAGCGATGATTCTATCAATATGACACTCATAACCACAATAATTGAATTCGACATAATCTGCTTCTTCTACCCATTCGCCTTCTCCTAAGTATTCTGTTTTAAATTCTTTCGTATAAACATATTTTTCGATCATTGTTTTCTCTTGATTTTTTTCTTATGTTTCTTAGTGTCTGCTTCGAACCATTCAGAAAATTTTTTCTTTGCTTGCTCACTTGCGAAGAAACGAGTAAATTGTTTTTCATATTCCTCTGCGTATAGCTTGGTGAATTCTTGACAACTGACTTTTCCCCAATGTTCTTTTATAATGAAGAAAGGTTTAAAAAATCTTTCGAACATATCTGGTAATTCTGGAAATATTCTTGGTAAGGAACTATTCTTATCCGAAGCTATTAGACTCATGATGAGATTAATGGGTAGATGCATAGCTGCCACACAAGTAAGACGCACAGATTTATTCTTCCATTTCTCGAATATACCATAAAATTCTTCTGTCATTTGTTTGAATTCTTCGGCAAATTTTTCATTCAGTTCACTCATTTCTTCAAAATTCATGTTCTATCCTTATTATCCATTTTTGAATCTCGCTGGTCCTATTTCGCTTTCTAATCCCAAATCTCTCAGGTACTTATAAAGAGTGGGCATAGATATTTTCAATTTCTGCGCTATGCGCAATTTACTTTCTCTACTATCCATCAATTCCTTTAAATATCTTACGCCATCGTGATTGAGTTTCTTCTTGCCTCCCTTGAACTTGCCTTTAGCCTTAGCAGCAGCAATTCCCTCTTTTTGCCTTTCTCTAATGAAAGAGAGTTCAAATTCAGCTAATGCACCCATAACGGAAAGCAAAAGATTAGATATAGGATTAGCACAAGAATCAAAGATTAGCTTTTCTTTGCTAAAATGTATGACTGCCCCTTTTTGTACTACAATGTTGACTATCTTTCGTAAATCAGAAACGTTTCTTGCCAAGCGATCCATGCTGTGGACAAACACAATATCATCTTCTCGTATGAATTCAAGCATTAATTGTAGGTTTGGGCGATCCATAGAGGAAGCTGAAGCATAGTCGATGAATTTCTTTTCTAATGGAATGTCTGAGAGCTGACGGTCTGGGTTCTGATCGCTCGTACTTACTCGAATGTAACCTATTCGCTTACCTGTCATTTTTTTATTCCATATAATTCTTCACGAACGAAATCAATTATTTTTTTTCCAATATCTTGACAGGCTTTTTGATATGCCATAGCATCTTCCATATTACTAACATATGGTTGAACACTATGAACACATTTGATCATTTTCAAAGCTTCAATTATAGGCTCAGCATCATCATCGCGAATATCTTTTTCTAAAGTAACTAAAAATCCTTTAAATCTGTCTGTCATATTTTTTCCTTTGTATCCTATTTGCTTACCTGACATCGAATCCTTTATTTATCAATAATAACTAAGTTAGTCATAACCATAAGGACAAGAAGCGCCCAAAGTGCATGAAATGGGTAGCCTAATATCAATTGAAGATATGAAATAGCCACGCATATATAGATCATGATATCGGACTTTTTAAGATTTTTCATTTCGATTCCTGTTCATGTTCCTGACATCGTATTAAATTTTCCCTAACTTTCATTGCTTGAAAAAAAGCATTTTCCAAAATTCTATTCATATCTCCATTTTTTATCTCCCAACCGAATTGTAAGATTAACAAAATACTTTTTTTAAAAAGATCTAGCATTTGAGTTAAGCTTTCTTCACAAAGAAAAGTTTCATGCCATCTGTCAATATATTCTAAAAAATCCCTTTCATCTTCAAAAAACCTACCTCGGAAATAAAAATTATTTTCCATTTCTCCCCCTGCTCATATTTTTTCTATCAATTGATAGTATGGGTAGGGTATATATTTTGTAAAGAGAAAAAAAATACAAGTCTATTTTTAGACCATTAGAATTTTAGAGTTATAAAACTTCAGGGAGTACCCTAAATTTACAACATTACTTTTCTCTATATCCAGGTTTCCAGTAACGTTGATTCAACAGTTTGCAGAGATTTTCCGCCATACGTCTTGTGTCTTCGATTGTTTCTGCAGTGATATCTATTGTTTGGTTACTTTCGCAATCGATTATTCGCAAAGTGTTTGGGTGATCTTCATGTCTATAAATTTCATCCCATGTTTCATCGCATATAGAAAAATTTGGATCTCCAATCTCACCAATCAAGTCCCAAGGATCATATTCGCATTCTATTATCATGATTTTTCCTTCCGTGGTTTTGGTAGTGGTAATTTACTGCATCCCGTGCAACAAGTCTGTTTTGTCAAAATTGAATTTTCGTCTTCGCAGAATCTACAAGTTTGCCGTGGTGGTTCTGGTAATGGCATCCAATGAGTGATACTCCAGCATATATTTTCATCCCAAATAAATTCATGATATCCCGATGTAGTATGGGCGAATGTCACTAATTCGCATGAGCCACATCGCAAAGCACACAAATATCTTTTGTATTCGGTAATTTCTTTTGGCTGCTCAGGTAATCGATCTTTAACGCTTATCCATTTCATATTATTCCTCATTTCCTCCCCAATGTGTGACGTTGTATAACGGTTCCTTGGTATTTTTCTCCCACCA
>Ga0206876_1058_pt1 | contig 32073 bp, 32 predicted proteins | sample Alteio_BWOrgCont_10_FD_152619 | JGI IMG/M metagenome (GOLD analysis project Ga0206876, IMG submission 152619) | Enriched cells from forest soil in Barre Woods Harvard Forest LTER site, Petersham, Massachusetts, United States -... | ecosystem: Environmental > Terrestrial > Soil > Temperate forest >...
TGATGATGGCCAGGCCAACGGCAGCCTCTGCCGCGGCAACAACCATCACGAAAAAAACAAAGATCTGTCCAGAGACCTGGTGCCACATGTGGGCGAACGCCACGAACGTAAGGTTGACGGCGTTCAGCATCAGTTCAATCGACATAAAGATGCTGATGACGTTGCGCTTGATGAGAAACGCAGCAACACCGATGGAAAACAAGATCGCCGCGAGGATGAGGTACCACGCGATAGGAACCATCGTTATGACTCCCTTCGAGCGAGCACAACTGCGCCCAGAATCGCTACGAGGATAAGGATGGAAGTGACCTCAAAAGGCAGCAGCAGCGAAGTAAAAAGCTGGTGAGAGACTTCGGTGATGTTGGAGCTCGTGCCGGAGAGTGAATCACGCAAATGGGTTGCACCCAGTGCGTTGCGCTGCTTTAGAAACACGAATGTAAGGATGCAGAAAATGGCCGTCGTGCCCGGAATGCCGGCAATGTATGCCATCTTTGATCCGCGTGTGTGTACTTCTTCGCCGGCATTGAGCAGCATAATGACAAAGACAAAGAGCACCATCACGGCGCCTGAGTAAACGATGACCTGGGCTGCAGCAAGAAATTCGGCGCCGAGCGAAAAATACAGCACCGCGAGCGACATCATCACCACAATCAGCGACAGTGCTGAGTTGATGGGGTGACGCTGGTACAGCAGGTTCAGTGCGCCTGCCACGGCCAGCAATCCGAAGATGATGAAGAGGGCAACTTGCATGGGCTAATCAATTCTTCCGGTACTGCGATTGTAACTGCGTAAAACGTTGAACAAGAGCTACGGTGCAATGAAGGCGAGTGCGAGAGCTGTTGCCAGAATATTGACCATGGCGACAGGTAGAAGGAACGTCCAGCCGAACTTCATCAACTGGTCATAGCGGAAGCGCGGAACAGTGGCGCGCACCCAGATGTAGATCAGAATGAAGAAGAAAACCTTAAGCACGAACCACATCGCACCGAACAGAAAGCCTGCGATCAGGCCGTTGCCGAAGTGATCGAAGAGATGTCCGAAAGGTGAGTCCGCGCCGCCGAAGAACATTAGCGTGGCAACGCAAGCCACCGTAATCATGTTGGCGTATTCAGCCATGAAGAACATGGCAAACTTCATGGAGCTGTATTCCGTGTGGTATCCGGCCACCAATTCGGACTCTGCTTCAGGCAGATCGAAGGGTGCGCGATTGGTCTCCGCATACGCAGCCATCAGGTAAATAAAAAAGGCTATGAACTGGAATCCACCAAAGACGTTCCAGCTAAGTGCGCCATGTGCTGACTGTGACGTTACGATGTCGCGCAGCGAGAGCGATCCCGCACGCAACACCACGCCGACCAGCGAAAGTCCCAGCGCAAGCTCGTAGCTGATCAACTGCGCAGAGGCGCGCAGCGAGCCGAACAGCGAGTACTTGTTGTTTGAACTCCATCCCGAAAGCGCGATGCCGTACACGCCAATCGAGGTAATGCCGAGGATTACGAGCAGGCCAATATTGAGGTTCGCAATTTGGCCAATATCAACGGTGGTGCCGCCGACGGTGACGAGTGTCTGGTTGCTGAAGGGAACTACTGCTATCGAAATCAATGCGCAACCCAGCGCGATGATAGGCGCCAGTACAAACAACGGCCGCTCAACAGCCAGCGGCATCATATCTTCCTTCATAAACAGCTTGATGCCATCCGCCAGCGGCTGCAGCAGTCCGAACGGGCCCACACGCGAAGGTCCCCAGCGGTTCTGCATGCGCCCAAGGAGTTTGCGCTCGACCAGGACAGTATAGGCGACGGCCGTGAGTGTGATCACGAGCACCACCGCGACCTTGACGATCGTCAGCAGTAAAAAAATCTGGATGGATGAAAGATGACTCATCAAATTCAGTATTTCAGTTCCCGCGTTTTAAGGGTGGTTAGCCTGCGGCAAGATGATCTGCAACTTCACGTTGCTGGTGGCGCTGCACGTCCTGCAGCATGGGAGAGAATCTGGTAAGCGCACCCGACGTAAACAGCGTGTCAGAAGACGGAAGCACAAGGTCTTTGCGGTTGGAAATCTGCACCAACCCAGAAGATGCTGGCGCGAGATGTTGATCGTTCGCGGAGAGCAATTGCAGGCGCGAGAGCTTGTCGTAACCGGGCACCAGCCGCTGAATCTCGTCGAGAATTGCGAAGGGGTCGAACGGCGAAAGCTTAGGCTCAAGATTGTTGGCCATCAGCCAGATGGCATGGCGATCGGCCTCGCCGCTTTGTGCGCCGCGGCTCTGCCCCATGTCAGCGCGCAGGCCTTTTCCGAATGGCACAAGCCTGTTCACCGAGTGGCCCATTTTGTCAGCGAGGCGGACAATCAACTCAAAGTCGGAACGGGTGCCGGAGCGGTCTGCAGCCTTCGAGACCAGTTGCAGGTCTCCATAGCTGTTGGTCACTGAGCCGGATTTTTCGTACAGGCTCGCAGCTGGCAAAACGATATCGGCAAGCGCTGCGGTCTCTGTCAGAAACAAATCCTGCACAATGACGAACGTATTTGTCAGCGATGCAGGGTCAATGTTGTAGCGCGCGATTGGGTTAGAACCCACAACGTACAACGCTGCGAGCAATCCAGTAGCAGCAGCGTCAAACATCGCGAGCAGGTCGAGTCCCGGCGTTGTAGGAGCATTCAGTTCGTGGGCCAGCGGACTCGCAGACAGCGGCTGATAGCCAGGCAGTGCATCGGGCAGCAGGCCCATGTCCGATGCTCCGCGTGAGTTTGCGTAATCGCCAAGCAGTGCAAAGGTCGCATTGGGCAGCGCATGAATTAGAGCAGCCAATTCGCCGCCGCGAACTTCGTTGCCAATCAGCACAACGATTGCCTCTTCAGACTTCACTGCGGTGCGGAAACTGGAAAGTTCGTCCGCCTGCGCAACCGTAGAAGCAGCCATGGCAGCGGCGTCGTCACCGGAGAGATATTTTGCCAGCGCACCGTAACCAAATTCGGAGATTTGCACAAACGCCTTAGCCTGGCGGCGAAGTTTAATTTCTTCGTGGTTGGCAATATAGACACGAGCTTTATTCAACCTGACGTTAGTGCGCAGGTTCCACGCAGTGAGCGGCGCCTGACTGGTAGGATCGCCTCCTACTAGCAGCACTGCCGATGCAGATGCAACATCGCGCTGCGAAGCAAAACGGCCGGTCGTGCCCTGTAGCACGGTCGCCAGAGTTACAAAGTCAGCCGTGCGATGGTGGTCAATGTTGTTAGTCCCCAGCACACTGCGCGCAAATTTTTGCAGCAGGTAATTCTCTTCGTTGGTCGTGCGGTTTGACCCAATCACACCAAGCGACTCGGGCCCGCGGCTGTCTCGCAGCTCGCGCAGTTTGTTGCCGGCAAAAGTCAGCGCCTCTTCCCAGCTAACGGGAGTGAGTTTGCCGTCCTTCTTCACCAGTGGCTGCGTCAGTCGTTCGGCTGAGTTGTTGAAGTCAAACGCATATCGCCCTTTATTGCACAAGAAGTCGCCGTTCATTCCGCTCTTGTCGCGATTGTCGCCACGCACAATCTCGCTGCCGTCGGTTACGGAACGCACGCCGAGTGTGGTCTTGCAGCCATCGCCGCAGTGTGTGCAGACGGTGGCAACGTGGTTCATCTCCCACGGCCGCGTTTTGTAGCGATACGCTCCGCTGGTGAGCGCGCCAACCGGGCAAGCGTCAATGCACATGCCGCACTGCTCGCAGTCGAGTTGAGGAAGATGTTCCGGCGAAAGTTGTGTGGGCACATTGGGCACAATGACCGAAGCGCTTCCGCGGTTCTCCACACCCAGCGCGAAGATGTCCATGCCTTCGCCGCACATGCGTACACAGCGATAGCAAAGGATGCAGCGCGGACGGTCGAAGTAAACCACCGGCGACCATTGCTGCTCATCGCGATGATTCTTCGGCTCGGTATAAAAACTGTCTGCGGCGCCGTACTTGAAAGTCATGTCCTGCAGCTCACACTCGCCGCCTGCGTCGCACACCGGGCAATCGAGCGGGTGATTGCCGAGCAACAACTGCAGCGTCGACTTGCGCGCCTGTGCAATCTCCGGCGATTCAGTGGTTACCACCATGCCTTCCGCAACCGTAGTGGTGCAGGCTGTGGCGAGCTTCGGCACCTTCTCTATGCGGACGACGCACATACGGCATGCAGCCTGCAGAGAGAGCCCCGGATAGTAACAGAACGCCGGGATCTCGATGCCGGCGGATTTGCAGGCATCAATCAGCAGCGTACCCGCGGGCGCGGTCAGCTTTTTTCCATCGACAGTGAGTGTTACGTCAGGCATCGGTATCCCTAAAACTTTTCCGCGTCTTCTTTATCTAAATCCTACTGGCAGTCCCGGCTGTATGGAGCAGAACGAATCGGAGCCGGGCATACGGTTGCTGGTATCGGAAACGCCGGTCATCGCTTGAACACGAGTGAGTATCGGCTTGTCAGTCTGGAGCACGCTGATGTCCGCTGCCGGTGCATTGCTGACTGGAGTCTCGACCATCGTGCGTAGCGTGTCATCTGAGAATTGGGCATAGACAGCAAAGGCAGCGCGGAAATGTATTGGGTCGGCCAGGTAATATTTCACGGCCTCAGTGGAGTATCCCTGGTGTGCAACGGCGGGCCAGCAGCTATCGACAGCCGTCACCCAGGAGTTGTCGACAGATGTAGCTTGCGTGTCCGCATAGTTCGAGCCCAACTCTCGGGCCTTGCAGCCGAGCGGTAGAAGCAGCATCAACCCCACAGTGATGCATGCCGAATTGGAAATTTTCGTCAGCATGGTTCGCCTAGTGGCCGGCTCCAATCCCGGCAGGCTCGCCATAAGGCTTTATCTGGATTAATGGATTGTCTACGCGTTTTCCTTCGAGATACTCTTCGAACTCGCCGCGGAATTTCTTGATGAAGCCGAGCGTCGGCATTGCCGCTGCATCGCCCAGCGGACAGAATGTTCTGCCCATCATGTTCTCGGCCAGGTACTGAATGTTGTCGATGTCTTTTTTATTGCCTGCGCCGGCGTGAAAGCGCGTCAGCGTCTTCTTCAGCCAGTCGGTACCTTCACGGCAGGGAATGCACCAGCCGCAGCTCTCATGCTGGTAGAAGGCAATGGTCCGCAGCGCGAATTCCACAATCGAAACCGTTTCGTCGAGCACCACGATGCCACCAGAACCCAACATCGTTCCGGCCTTCGCCATCTGGTCGAAGTCCAGACCAACGTCAATCTCATCGGCCTTGAGCACAGGGCAAGACGACCCTCCTGGCACAACCGCCTTCAGCGCCTTGCCATCTTTAATTCCTCCGGCAACTTCATAAATCGCCTTGCGCATGGAGTAGCCCATCGGCAGCTCGTACACCCCGGGCCGGTTCACATGCCCGCTGATGCCAAACAGCCGTGTTCCACCATTGCGCTCGCTGCCAAGCTTGGCGTAGGTTTCGCCGCCCATCAACAGAATGTGCGGCGCATTGGCAATGGTCTCCGCATTGTTGATCACTGTCGGTCCGCCATACAGACCCACAACCGCAGGGAAAGGCGGTTTGATGCGCGGAACCCCACGCTTGCCTTCGAGCGATTCCATCAGCGCAGACTCTTCACCAACCTCGTAAGCTCCGGCGCCGGTCTGCGTGATGATGTCGAAATCCACGCCCTCTTTGCCGAAGATGTTCTTACCCAGGAATCCCTTGGCATAAGCATCGGCAACGGCCTTCTCCACAATCTTCAGCAGGTAGCGGTACTCACCGCGCAGATAGATAAAGCCCATCTTCGCGCCGATGGCCAGGCCGGCAATCATTGTGCCTTCAATCACTGCATGCGGATCGTGCAGGAACAGCACGTGGTCTTTGCAGGTTCCGGGCTCACTCTCGTCGCCGTTGACCAGAACGTACTTCGGCTTCTCTGAAACCTTGGGCACGAACGACCACTTCATGCCGGTAGGGAAGCCTGCGCCGCCGCGCCCGCGCAAGCCACTGGCCTTCATCTCAGCGATGATCCACTCCGGCCCTTTTTCGATGGCCATCCGCGTGGCCTTGTAGCCATCCAGCTCAATGTATTTGTCGATGTCGGTCGCGCCCAGGCCAAAACGACGGCTGACCACTTTCACTTCATCGGGATGGGAGACGAGGTTTGGCAAAAGGCTTTTCCCTGGGACTTGTCAGACTGCATCCCATTATAAATTGCAGCAGCGCCCTGGAGCACTTCGCGCTGTGCGTAAGTATCATTGCGGGAAGCGCTTATCCGGCCTCGGCAACCGTTTCTGTCCCATTTCGAGCGATCACCGAACGGCTCAAGCGCCTGCAGGGAGGATTTTGGTGTCTCAATCCGCATCGACGCGCACGGCCACGAGCTCAAATGTGCTCCCCTTTGCCATGCTGATGGGCTTTGCGCTACTGGTGGCAGCCTTCATGCACCATGCCATCGGCTACGGCGTTCCCACGCCCGAATACCTCTATCCAGCCGTCACCTTCGGCGAGCAGCACCACATCGTCTCGGTGTTTCTTCCCGTGGGGTACTCAGGATTTTTAGGTTTGGGAATGATGCTCAACCATGCCGCCGGAATTTCGCTGGCGAACTTCATAATTTTTCTGTCGTTAATGTGCGCTGTATGGGCGTTCCTGCGGCATCGCGGCATAACCCCATGGCAGGCCGCAGCCATTGCGGCCATCGTAGCCGCATCGCCGGAACTCTCCGTCAGCATCTTCAAGGTCGCAGATGGCCTGATCACGGCTATGTTCCTGCTCGCGGTCATGGCCTGCATTCTCGCGGTCGTCCACAAGCCACAACAATGGCTCGCCGATGTAGTACTCGCGGCCGTCCTCGGTTGGGCCATTGCCACGCGCACCAATCTTGCGCCGCTGGTGCTGGTTTGCTGGTTTATCTGGAAGCGCTACAACGTTCCTCGCCTCGCCCTGCGCATTGCGCTGCAGACCGCAATCATCGTCATGGTCTATGCCGGGATCACTACAGCAGTGCATGGCCGACCATTTCTGCCGCACAACGGCGCTTACAACCTCTTCGCCGGAGCCAACGAGTTCACGCCGCAGTACATCGACAGTGAAGAAGATTCGCTGCCCTCAGCAATGGCTGCCCGCGGTATGCCTGCCAGCGTCCACTGGGACACCGAACCCGACCGTCCCGGCACACCCGACCTGCGCGACCGCAGCTTCGAACCCATCTTCCGGCGCGATGCGCTAGCCTGGATCCGCGCCCATCCGTTCGCCATGCTCATACGCATCCCCTGGCGCCTTGCGGTCTTTCTGGAGCCTGACCTGCGCGTTCATCCGGCAAATACCTTTGGCGGGGTGCTCAAGCTCCTGGGATTTATTGTGGTGCCACTATGGTTCGGAGTCTGGCTGTGGCTTCCGCGTACGGAAAACTCTCCAGCACGCACACTGGTTGCGTTGACTGTAGCTGCCTACATTCTGCCCTTCGTGCTGATTGTCAGCGCGCCGCGCTTTCGCGTTCCGCTGGAGATCGTCTGCCTGGCAGATTTGTTGGCAATGCTCTTCGCATGGTGGGGAAGTCGAAGCCGTCACAGCGCCATCTAGCTTACGGCTACTTCACGTCTGTACCGCGCCCGGCCGCATACTCGGCCAGCACCGCGTCCAGCTTGGCCGGCGTCAAATCATCGTGGAAGTCGTAATTCACCTGCACAGCAGGAGCCCAGCAGCACGCGCCGATGCATTCCACTTCTTCGAGTGAGAAGAGCCCATCTGCGGTCACGCCTTTGTGGCCGATGCCCAGCTTCTGCTTGCAGTGGTCCAGCAGCTCATAGCCGCCGCGCAGCATGCAACTGATGTTGGTGCACACCTGCACGTTGTACTTGCCGGCAGGCTTGGTGCGAAGCATCGAGTAATAGCTCAGCACACTGCGTACTTCGAGCTCCAGCAGGTCCAGCCGCACAGCAATCTCGGCTACCGCCTCATCGCTCACATAGCCAATGTCATCCTGCGCGTAGAGCAGCATCGGCACCAGCGCCGAGCGTTTGAGCGGATAGATTGTCGCCAGCTTGTCGAAGCGGGCGGCAGCGGCGGGCGAAAAGATCGAGTTGGTTACCGAAGCCATAAGTTCTCTAACAATTCTACTGTGGCGGGTGCAGCATCTCGCGCGCCAGTCGTTCGGCAGCAAGGTCCATCTCTTCCGGCGGGCCACCATTCAAGCTGACAGTGCCGTCTTCATGCAGCGCGAAACTTTGTGGCGTTTCGCTGGTTTCCTGCGTGCTGCCGTACTGCATCGAGTGTTCCGTGAAATTCAGCCAACTGCTCCCGACACGAAACGTAATCTGGTCGGCAGAAACTTCAACTACAGCATGCTGCGTTGCGGAAAGTCCATGAGCCGCCGCATAGCTTCGCAGCAGGGAAGCCCACGAGGTCCAGAGTTCGGTGTGGAGGCTGGCGTTAACGGTCAATCGCTCCTAGAACCACATCCATGCTTCCAATCACGGCCACCACATCGGCGATCAGTCCGCCCTTGCACATCGTCTCCAGCGCCTGCAGGTTCGCAAAGTCCGCATTGCGCATGTGTACGCGGAAGGGTTTGGCTGTACCGTCCGAAACCACGTAGTAATTCATCATTCCGTGCGGTGCCTCGACCGAGCTCGTCGCCTCGCCCGCAGGAACAGCAAAACCTTCGGTCACGATCTTGAAGTGATGGATCAGTGATTCCATCTGCGTCTTCATCTGCTCGCGGTCGGGCAGGATAATCTTCGGCGCGTCGGCAACGATGCGGCCTTCGGGCAGACCATCCAGCGCCTGCTGGCAAATCTTTACGCTCTCGCGCATCTCCTGCATGCGGACGACGTAGCGCGCCCACACGTCGCAACCGTTCGAAACCGGCACCGCAAACTGGAATTTCTCATAGCTGGAGTAAGGCATATCGCGCCGAACGTCGAAATCCACGCCACTGGCCCGCAGTGGCGGCCCGGTCACACCCAGCGCAATCGCGTCTTCCGCCGAAAGATGTCCAATGCCCATCAGCCGCTCGCGCCAGATGGGGTTGTTGTGCAGCAGGTCTTCGTACTCGGCAATCTTGTCTGGGAACGTCCGCAGAAATTCGCGGATTCGCGCGTACAAATCCAGCGGCATCTCCAGCGCCACGCCGCCGATGCGGATGTAGCTGGTCATCATGCGCTGCCCGCTCACTGCCTCAAAGATTCGAAGCAAGTCTTCGCGTTCACGGAAACAGTACAGAAAAACAGTCAGCGCACCGATGTCCATCGCGTGCGTCCCCAGCCACACCAGGTGCGACTGAATGCGCGTCAGCTCGTTGAACAGCACCCGCAGCCACTGCGCACGTTCAGGAATCTCCAGCTGTAGCAGCTTCTCCACCGCAAGTGCGTAGGCCGTGTTGTTAGTCATCGGGCACAGGTAGTCGATGCGATCGGTGAGTGGCGTCACCTGCGCATAAAACTTCGCCTCGCAGGTCTTCTCGATGCCGGTATGCAGATAGCCAATGTCTGGCGCCAGCGAGACAATCGTCTCGCCATCCAGCTCAATTACCAGGCGCAGCACGCCGTGCGTTGAAGGATGCTGCGGCCCCATGTTGAGCACCATCGTCTGATCGCTAACCGGGTCACTGCCATGCGGCTTATGGTGCCCGACGGAAGACTCAACCACATCCTGCACATCGGGGATCAGCAAATCTTCTGCCGCGCGAAATCCAGCCAGCGTCGCGCCAGTGGTGTCGCGTTTTTTTTCTTGGCCGGGCTTCACAATCTCTTCGACGAAGGCCATTAGCGGTAGCCCTCCACCGGATAGTCCTTGCGCAGCGGATGGCCTTCCCAGTTGTCCGGCATCATGATGCGCGTCAGCCGCGGATGCCCTGTAAACGAAATGCCGAACAAGTCGAACACTTCGCGCTCGTAGAAATTCGCTGCCGGCCACACGCCTGTTACGGACGCAATGCTCTGCCCCTCTGCCACGCGTGTGACGATCCGTACGCGCTGCTTGAAGCTGTGTGAGAGCAGGGAGTAGCTCAACTGAAAGCGCGGCTCGCTGGGATACCAGTCGACCGCCGTGACATCCTCAAAAAAGTTGTAGCCCGCAGCCTTCGCCGCGCTAGCAGCGGCAACAATATTTCCCGGCGCAACGGTTAGTGTCAGCTCTCCACGGTCCCACTTGGCATCGGTGATGAAAGCCTGCAGCGCTCCAACAGCCACATGATCTGTTAGCGCAGCGGTCACAGCCTCTTTACCGAAGATGGCCTCGGGCGTTGCGGGTTTGGCAATTGGGTCGAGCTCAGCCATTACAGGGCATCCATTTCCAGAAATTTACAAATCAGCCTTATCGTTCGACCAGTTCAGGATGCCCTTCTTCCACACATAGAAGAGCCCCACCGCTACAAAGCCGATGTAGACCAGCATCTCCCAGAAGCCGAACAGCCGCGAGTGCGTTATCGCCGGCAGCTGTCTGTAGATCACCGCCCAGGGAAGCATGAACACCACTTCCACATCGAACAGGATGAACAGCATCGCCACCATGTAGAAGCGCACGCTAAAGCGGCCGCGCGCATCGCCCACCGGGTCCATGCCGCATTCATACGCGCTCAGCTTGGTGCGCGAGCGCTTGTGTTTGCCGATAAAGAACGACACGCCCACCATGCCGGCAGCCATGCCCACGGCAACCACAATCTGGATCATCAGCGGCAGATACTGCCACAGGTACGGGATGGAAGCTTGGCTCGGCATCGGACAGTTTTAAGTGTAGGAGCGAGTTGGTCAAGACGCAAGTTATAAGAAAAATAGAGAAGTCCTTGACGCTAAAGCCGTTCGTTATTCGGCAGCAAGCGCAGCTACGCAGCCAATTGAAAACTGCAGCCCCTTGGGTAGTGGCACCTGCATCGTCATGCGCGCTGGCGGATTAGGCCCAAAGAATTCCTCAAACAGTTGGTTGACCGCTGCGAAGTTACTGATGTCGGTCACCAGGATGGTTGTGTTTACTACCAGCCCGAGCGAACTTCCGCCAGCCCGCAGCACCGCGTCCAGGTTGCGGAATGCCTGCCGTGCTTGTTCTGCAAACTCGGGAGGCGCATGCCCGGTAGCCGGGTCCAGTCCGGGCTGTCCAGAGACAAACAGCAACCCGCCCGCGCGCACAGCTTGTGAATAGGGACCGATGGCTGGAATTTCAGGAACCTGAACGCACTCTTTTACTGACATGACACATTTCCTTTCCACATCGAAATTTGGCGAATGCTCGAATTACAACAGTGACCTGTACCAGTCAATCAGCGGACTTCCCACCAGCGCGGCAATCAAACCTCCAACTGCAAGAAAACTCCCCAGCGGCAGTCGCGTCTGCCCGTCCGCTTTCTTGCGAGCGAGCAGCATCACCGCATACATCGCGCACAGCACTACGCCAACGAAGCCCGCCAGCACCGCTGGCCAGAACCCCAGGAACGCCGCAATCATCGCTATCAGCTTGGCATCTCCCAAACCTAGTCCTTCTTTGCCGCGCAGCTTTTTGTAGAGCCAGCGAACCAGCAACACGAATCCCGCCGCTGCAACAATCGCGCCAACCCTTCCCAGCACCAGCGCCTCAGGCCCCGTCATAAAAACATCACCCGTCGCTGCCATCGATCCCGGGCTCGACATCCTCATCGAGTGATGCAGATGAATGTCGCCCTCACCCGGCGCTAGAAACAGTGCCTGCACACACGTGAGCGCAAATCCGATCGCCGTACCGGTCAGCGTGAAGGAATCCGGCAGTGTCTGCGTCCGCCAGTCCATCACCATCAGGCCGATGAGCAGGAAGCCGAGGATTGCGAGTGCAACGGCCGCGGAAACTCCAACAATATCGCCGCCAAGTGTAGGTGCAGGTCCGAGGTCCCAAATGTAGTGGTATTGATAAACCCCATAAATTCCGCCAAGAGCTCTAACGAACCACAGCCCCACCGCCAGCTCCACCAGCGGATACCGCCACGAAATCCTCGCCTTGCAATTCCTGCATTTCGCGCGCAGCAGAAGAAAACTCAGCACCGGGATGTTGTCGTACCACGCGATCATCGCGCCGCATTGTGGGCAATGCGACCGCGGCTTCACAATGCTCTCGTGCATCGGCAGCCGTGCAATGCACACGTTCAGCAGGCTGCCGAACAGCAGTCCAACCAGGAACGCATCGATCTCAAACATCGTTGCCGAGAGCATGAGCTACAAGTATATGTGTCGCAAAAAGGTTGCCTGAAATCGGCATTTACAGCCATCTGCTTGAAACCAAAAACCAGCAACATTTTCGATCTCATTGTGTTTCTACAAATGTGAGATCGGAAGCCGAATGGCAGCCGGTTTCGCATGGTCCGTATCGTGTATTTGGGCATCCAATCAACGAGCGGAACCAAAGGAGGTTGGGTCATGAAAATTCTTCGTTATCTTGCATTGCTCGCAGCGTTTGTCTTTGTGATGGCGCCTGCGGCCAAATCCTCTCAAGCGAATGCACAGGTTAGTGTCGGGGTAGGTATCGGTGTTCCCGGCTACGTGGCTGCGCCTGTCTGCCCTTACGGCTATTACGACTATTATCCGTATGCCTGTGCGCCCTATGGCTTCTACGGCCCTGACTGGTTCGCCGGTGGCGTCTTCATCGGCGCCGGCCCGTGGTTCCATCATGGCTGGTACCCCGGTGTCTATCGCGGCTACTATCATGGAGCCTTCTACCGTGGTGGTGGCGTTGGATTCCGTGGTGGCGTCGCGACTCGTGGTGGATTCGTAGCCCATGGAGCTCCTGCCGGAGGCTTCCATGGTAGTGTCAGCGGTTTCCACGGTAGCGCAGGTTTCCGCGGCGGTGGTCACGGACGAGGCAGGTAAATTTCCACGCGTTAGCGTGTGACCAACCAAAAGAGGCTGCCCAAAGGCAGCCTCTTTTATTGTGTACAAAAATTTTTCTCTCAAAACTTCAACAGAATCAGCGGCGCCACAATTCCCGCGATCAGCAGGCCAGTTACAAGCAGCTTGCTGCGATTGAACTTATAGGCCATGTAGATGCCGGTCAATGTGGATGTAAACAATCCCAGCGCTACCAACAGAAAAAATATCTTCATCGGCAGGTGTGATTTTTGTGCAGGCGTGGGTGTTGGGGGCGGTGCCGGCTTATCAGCCTTCGCTGCATCAGGTTTCGCGTCGACCGGTTTCGCATCGGCAGGCTTCTTGCGCTGCGGAATCACGTCCGTCTGTTTCTTGTGTACCTGAGCCAGCGTTATGATCCACGCCGGCGGTTTGTAGCTGCTACCCTGTGTCGTTTCATGCAGGCTGAATGTCTGCAAAGCGCCAGTGAGCGCGAAGAACAACAGCATCGGCGAAATCAAGACGCCGATGTAGAGATGGAGCAAGCGTAGAAATTTGAGGACTGCGTGGGATTTGGACATGGGTTGCCAAATATTACCGGGATATTCGGCAATCCCAAAGCGAATTCGCCCGTGATAAGGTAAGCCGAATGAAAATCCTACATGTGCTGGCGCGGCTCCTCATGGTCTTCTGCCTTTTGCTTTCAGTGGGCCTCGCAATCGGAACCTGGTTCGCTTACAGCCACTCGAAGCAATTTCTCGCCACTGCCGTTCATGCCAATGGAACGGTTGTCGCCAACATTACAAAGCCCTCACTAGGCGTGAACGATAACTCCAACGTGCAGTTTCCTCAATTCACATTCCAAACCCCCGGCGGCATTACACACACCATCACGTCTAACTCCGGATCTTCGCCGGCATCGTATTCCATAGGCCAGCATGTCGATGTGCTCTATGCGCCCGGCAATCCAGACGCGGCTGTCATCAGTGGCTTCATGAGCTCATGGTTCCTGCCCATGATCCTGGGAATATTCGCCGTCGTTTTGCTGTTCGCTGCAATCTTCTGGCTCGTGATCGACCGTGCCGTCATCGTGCCGAAGTTGCGTGAGCAGTCCACCTAAGTCCGCGGAGTGCATTTAGAAATCGACATGCGTCCGCACGCTGAACACTTCCACCGGCCCACGCGCGCTGTTGTATCCCGGGTGCGCAATCAGCTGTGCGTCGAAGCTCGTGAACAGCCCACGCCAGTTGTGCGCCGTGTAGTAAGTCTCAAAAATGTCTTCGCGGGCATAACTCAGTGCGCCGTCGCCAAGCAGAAATCCAAGCCCGCCCAGTGCCAGGTAACGTTGATGGTCGCGCTTGATCGCATTCGAAACTCCGACCACGCCAAACTTGTCCTGCGCGCGTCCCCAGCGATTGCCGGCCATATCGCCGCCTAACTGAAAGGTCTGTGCGACTTCAGTGTAGGCATAGCTCTCGGTGTGGTCGTCGTTCCATCCAAAGCGTCCAAAGAGGCGAACGTCTTGTGTCAGCTCCTGCTCAAAGTTCAATCCCATGCCATACTTCACGGTCGTCTGCAGCGGATGCGCTGTGATCACAGGAGCGGTGTGAGCCGCTAACCCTAGATTATTTTGTATGCGGTAGACGCCCATGTTGGCATAGTTGGAGTATCCCAGCAGCCGCACCGCTCCCTTGCGGTCTTTCTGCCCAATGCGCGTCAGCCACTTCGAGAGCGGTCCATGGTTCCAGGTCAGCTCGTAGTTATCTGCGCGCGCGCGGTGCAGGTTCCATTGCAGGTCGATCCCGTTGGCCACGGTAGGCATCAACGCAAGCGCATAGCGCGCTGTCCAGTCGGCATCGTCATATTCAGCGGTAAAGGCGTAGGTATAGCCGCGCGTGTCGGCCGCATAGTCCCACGCGCCGTTGTTGTCGACGGTCCAGTTCATGAACTGCAGGTGCGAGTCTGACCCCGGATTGTTCTGGTCCATCAGATCGGGCAATCCCATCTTGCCGAACCGTAGTTCCATGCGCCGCTCTGGAACCTTCGTCGCCAGAGAAAACTGTGTTCGTTGCTGGTCGACCGTCTTGTCCGTGAAGCCGATTGTCTGGTGTACTTCCACGCGCGCTAAATAGGGAATGGGTCCAAGATTCGGATTGCGCACCACGTCGAGGTTAGTGAAGCCCGCAAGCCCCAATGCCTCTGAAATCCCGCGCCCAGCCGCCGATTCCTCGTCGTAGATCACATCCGTGTCATAGCGTGGATTGGCGTTCAGCTCGTAGCCCATATAGAGCGTGCCCACCATTGACGTCTTGTACTCGCCACGCGCCAGCATCGAATTCGTTCCGGAGTAAGGCGAATGAAATCCCGGGTGCGCCTGAAAAATAATGTTCGCCTGCCCCGCCAGAAACCAGCGCGCCGTATCCGCATGCGGAAACATGGTCAGCAGCGGTTGAGTGTCCTGTGGCGCGGGTGCAGACGGGGCAGGCTGCTGCGCTCCCGCAGGAGCCCAGCACAGCATGGCCAGCGCAATTGTGAAAAAGGTTCTCATTTCTTGCTTTCGTTCTACTTTATGTTGAGCCGCGTTAAGTTTTAGTGAAGCTTTGTGAATATTCCTGCGAGATCGAGCACGTGATACCCAAGCATCAGGGTCATCACGACCAGGTAGCCGCGCAAAATCCGCAACGCTACGCGCACCGTGCGCGTCATCCGAATTTTGCCCAGTCCATCGTTGGAGCATTTCTTCTCGGCCACGTCATCCAGCGGATGGACCACGCGAAATTGCGTCATATCTTGGGTCACATTGAAGGCAGCCATTTCATTCACCTCAGTTCGGAAAAATGTTGGGAAGTATCACCTGCGCCGCCAGCAGCAGCGACAGGGCAAAGAGGACAGCAATGATCGTCCAGTTGATGTAGTTGTTCCACGGCCGGTTCACCCAGCGGTCGCCCAGCAGTTCTCGATCGTTCAGCAAAAGCTGAAGAAAGATGATGGCAGAAGGCAGGATCAGCCCTGCAAATACCTGCACGCTGATGATGACCAACTGCAGAGGGACATGCGGCAGCAGCACGATTGCCGCCGCGGCGCCCACGCAAAGGACATAGGTTGCATAAAATCCCGGTGCCTCGGAGACTTTCTTGTGCAGCGAGTGCTCCCAGCCCTTGACCTCTCCATACGCCCAGGCGCTGGCCAGTGAGATCGCCGTAGTGCCCAGTACTGCAGCATTGACCATCAACAGCAATACGCCATTGCGCATGAACTTGCCTGCAATAGGCGCAAGTGCAACCGCAAGTTGCGCCGGGTCCTGGAAGGCGATGTGATGCTCATAACCGTAGTTGCCTACCAGCATCATCGCTCCTGCAACGCACACGGTGAAGATGGCGCCGATCAGCGTATCCAGCCGTGCCCACTTCAGGTCAGCGAAACGCAGCCGCTTTTCCGCAACACAGCTCTGCTGAAAGAAGAGTTGCCACGGTGCGATGGTAGTTCCGACAATAGCGATCACAAGGAACACAAGGCTGCTGGTAATGCCGCCGGAAGGCATCGTCGGCACAATAGAGTTGTGTGCCACGGTCGCCCAGTTCGGGTGAACTATGTAGGCCAGCACGAACCAGACAACATCCATCAGGCAAAGCGCGATAACGATCCGCTCCCAGCGAAGATAGCTTCCGGTCACCACCATCAGCGTCAGGCCGATCGCCGAAACCGGCACAGAGATATACGGGCTCACGCCAAGCGCGCTCAGCGCCAGCGAGATTGCTGCGAACTCTGTGATGAGCGTGAGGAAATTTACGGCCAGCAAATCGATGAGAGAGAAGTGTCCCCACCATTTACCAAACCGCTCATAGATCATCGCGGCATGGCCTTTGCCGGTAGCAATACCCAGCCGCGCCACCATCTCCTGCACGAAATAGCAGATGGGCAGCAGAAGCACCAGCAGCCACAGCAGGTGCAGGCCATACTGCCCGCCTGCCTGCATGTAAGTGGAAACAGCACCGGCGTCGTTGTCAGCCTCCATCACGATTAAGCCTGGCCCAAAGACCATCAGGAAAGTGAGCAGATGTTTTTGCCAGCTACGGCTGACCACGACACCACGACCGTTCGTGGCCAGCGTCGGTTCGAATTGAGCTTCAGTCACGCGCATCGGGGTGCACCTCCATTTCCGTTGTCGATGGAGTGCATGTTTGCGGCTGTATCCTGGGGCACGTGTGTGCTGATCCAAACGGCGCGCAGTGGAGCCTTGTGGTCAGTTGTCCGCAGCCACACGCGAGTGAGAGCTCGCGGGTTCTGAGTGTTGTAGAAGTTCGTCATGGTTCCCTCCGGGACGACACACGTAGCGAAGCCCATCGCGGTAGCGACGGTGGAACGGCACGGTAGTCGTTGGTTGGGGAGGTATGAGGGAGGAAAGCCCTTCGCTCACACGCTCAAGTCACAGTTCGTATGCTGTGACGAGCGTTGAGGAAGCCGCCTACATGGTTCTGTGGCGTACTCCAGAGCGCTCATCGCAGCACAGGGAAGCTCTCGATGTACTAGGAGGTTCTTGTGCGGTTTCGATGCTCATAGGTCCTTCTTGTTCTCCTGCGCACTGCGTGCGCTGCCTATCTTGTATCATATCCCCCTAGGGTATAGCAAGGAGTTTCGATATGGATAAAGAACAGCAGAAATTGATTGCACGCATCAAGCGGATTCGGGGTCAAGTCGATTCAATCGAACGTTCACTTACCGGTGGCGACGATTGCGCGGACATTCTGATGTTGCTTGCCAACGTACGCGGTGGCATCAACAGCCTGATGGCGGAAGTGCTAGAAGACCACATCCGTCTACATCTGCTTTCGCCGGCAAGGAGTTCTGCGAACCCGCATGAACTGGCTGAAGACATGATCGAGCTGGTGCGTGCCTACCTGAAATAAAGAGAGCACTTCTGTGGATTTCCTGCGGCGTAAAATAAATTCAACACGGGAAAGGAGGATGGTCCAAACCTATGAAAATTGATTGTTCCAGTTGTTCAAAAACACGTGAGGTGACTGAGGCTTAGAGCATCCGTGCTCTAGTCCTGGAGTGAGCAGCCCGCACCATCCGCTGCTTATAAGCAGTTTCATCCGAGGCCCACACAAGTGCGGATGCCTCAAGTCAATCTCAACAGATCACTGCACCCACGGCCCGCTCTCGTATAGAGGTGGGCCGTTGGTGTTTCTGCAATGCGTTAGGGATTAGGATTAAGAAATGGATGAGTTGGTGATCGCAGGCCGCAGCTTCACCTCGCGGCTGATTGTTGGAACAGGGAAGTACAAAGACGGCGCCGAGACCGCCGCAGCCATCGAGGCCTCCGGCGCACAGATGGTCACCGTCGCCGTGCGCCGCGTCGAACTCGACCGCAGCAAAGAATCGTTGCTCGACTTCATCGATCCCAAAAAATATTTCCTGCTGCCCAACACCGCTGGCTGCTTCACCGCAGAAGAAGCCATCCGTGCCGCGCGCCTTGGACGCGAAGTCGGCCTCTCTGACTGGGTCAAGATCGAGGTCATCGGCGATACCGCCACCCTCTACCCCGATGTTCAGGCGACGGTTGAAGCTACCCGTGTCCTGGTCAAGGAGGGCTTCACGGTGCTGCCGTATACCACTGACGACATTGTGTTTGCCAAGCGCCTCATTGACGTTGGAGCCGCTGCCGTCATGCCTCTCGGCGCACCCATCGGCACCGGCCTCGGCATCGCTAACAGCTACACTCTGCGCATGATGCGCGAGCTCATCACCGCTGTCCCGCTCATTGTCGATGCTGGTCTCGGCACTGCTTCCGATGCTGCCGTTGCCATGGAACTCGGCTTCGACGGCGTTTTGCTCAACACCGCGATGGCCGCTTCAGGCAATCCAGTACTCATGTCCAGCGCAATGAAGAAAGGTGTGGAAGCCGGCCGCGAAGCCTTTCTCGCCGGCCGCATGGGGCGCAAACTCTACGCCACCGCCAGCTCGCCACTGGATGGGATTTCGCGTTAGGTGTTAGGCATCTTGAAGATCGACTGTCCAAAGCAAACCAGATCTCCATCCGGCGCCAGGATCAGCAATTCACGTTGCCCATAATGTTTGTCCGCCGGGCCATGAACATCACCGTCCGGCAGTAGATCGAGCTTTGGCTTCAACTCCGCGTAAAGCGCATCCACATCGCGAACATCAAAGTAATACCGAAAGCTGCGGTTCCCAGCACGCTCGCCTTCCGCCGCAGGATGCGCCCAGATGCGTATCCCACAGCCCTCGCGCTCCAGGTACGCATAGTTATGCACGTGGATAAACGTCTTGAATCCCAGCAGGTCGCGAAAGAACTTAACCGCTGGCTCAATTTCCCGCACATGCATAAAGCCCGTTGTTTGGATGAAGTTCGTTTCGCTCATCGCGAATTCTCTACTCCAAGGTGTACATCGCTAGCCCGCTCAACAGCTTGGGATAAAAATCCGTCGACTTCTGTGGCATCACTTCCATATTCAGCGACACGTCCTTCATCTGCTCCAGCGTCACCGGCTTAATCAGGAAGGCCACATCGCCATTGCCACTGCCCACCTGCCGCAGCGCCTCTTCGGCCTCGCGCACGTAGCGCACATTCGATCCCGCGCGGATCGTCTCTTCACTCAACCCAAGTAGCCCCTCCAGCGCAACCTTGTGCAGTTGTGTCACGTCGAGCGCACGTTGGCGTGGCGAAAGCCCTTCCAGCAGCGGCGCGATCGCATCGGCCTTCGGCGTTAGCAGAAAGTCTCCTTCACGTGTCGCTGCCACAAACGCCACGCCGGGAGTTTCCTTCAGCCGCTTGAGCAGGTTCGCCACGCCGGGGAAATGCCCTGCCGCCTCCGCTGGAATCTCTTCCACCGTGAAGCATTTCTCTGCGCGCTCCGCAAACTTCCGTCCGGTAAACCCAATCAGCCCAAACGCCACACGATGCGTCGGCAGGATCGTTATTCCCGGCGCTTCCATGTTCACGAATGTCATCATCATCGCCTGCTCTGGAAACGCCGGTGCTGGCAGCCCGTTCGCATCCATCTTCGGCGCGGCTTTCTCGTCTACACCCAACTCCGTCGCGCGCTCATGCATATACGCCGTCGAAGTCTCATAGCGATGGTGCCCATCGGCGATCAGCAGCCACTTGTCTTCCATTGCGGCGAGCACTCTCTTAATCAGCTCCGCATCGGTCAGCTTCCACAAGCGATGCACCACGCCGTACTCGTCGGTAATTTCCAATTCCGCTGCAGCGCCCGATTCAAAAATCGTCTTCTCCGCAGTAAATGTCGGGTCGGAGTACAGCATATAAATCTGTTCGCAATAGGCACGTGTCGCTTTGAACAGCGCCAGCCGGTCGCTCTTGTGTTTAGGAAAAGTCTGCTCGTGCCGGTAAACAATCTTGTCTGCATAATCGGAAAGCTGCGCCAGTGCGATAAACCCACGCCGCTCCCGCACCTCATCCGTCCCGGGTACGGTATAGGTTTGCGAGTAGCCATATAGAGCAGGCTCAGCCTCTTCTTTCAAAATCCCCTCAACGCGCCATTCATTCAGTGTCTTCGCCGCGCGCGTGTACACGTTGTCACTGTCGTTGTCCTTCGGCTGATGTTTGCCCAGGATCACGCGTATCAAATTATGCGGATCGGTCGCATAGTAGCGTTCCTGCATGTCGGCTGAAATCTTGTCATATGGTTGCGTCACCACGTCGGTCATGTTCACGCGCGTGGGGTCATAACGCAGTGCTCGGAAGGGAAACAAACGGGCCATGCCTCCATTGTACGAGCATGCCTGTGGATGCATCATCAACGCCGCGGCACGCGTAAACTGGCTGCATGATTCTGCAAGATGCCGTCGAAACTGACTTCGCCGAAATCATCGAGCTCGCCAACATCGCCTATCGCAAGACTGGCCCTGGCTCGAGCTGGAATTCTGAGGAAGGCCTTATCGCAGGCCCACGCCTCAACGAGTCATTGCTGCGCGATGAGTTTGCGCGAAATCCAGAGGCGCATCTTCTCGTCTACCGCGAAACGCCAGCGAGTCAGCTACTAGGAACCGTTTGGCTCGAACCAAAAGACTCTGACACGTGGTACATGGGCCTGCTCACGGTGCGCCCGGATAAACAAGCCGCCGGTCTCGGTCGCACCATCCTCACCGCTGCAGAAGACTATGTCCGCGCCCACGGCGGCAATCGTATCCGTATGACCGTGCTTCACGTTCGCGCAACGCTTATCGCCTGGTACGAACGTCGAGGCTACACGCTCACTGGCGAAACCGAACCATGGCACCACGACGACCAGCGTTTTGGTACGGCTCTGCGCGACGATCTCTATTTCCTTGTAATGCAGAAAACGCTTTCGTTGGAAGCGAAGAGCTAGAAGCTGCCACCTGCAATAGCCCCAATTACCAGCAGCGGTTCTGTTCCGTTCGCGATAGCATTAGGCAGCGGCGCATCCGGCGACTGATGTGACCAGTCTTCTTCACATGCGAAGAAGCGCAGAAAATCCCGCCGCTTCTTGGTCACATGGTCACGCATCGTTCCTTCGAGTGCAGGGAAGCGTCTCTCCAATTCATCCAGAACGGCACGTAGAGTCACCGGAGCCGCAATATCCAGCGTTGTCTCATGTCCGCTCAGGTTAGCGAGCCTCATCAGATGCAGCGGGAGCTCAACCCGCACACGCTGAACACTCATGCCAGCGTTTGTGCTTCGACCGAAAGTACCGGTGGCAGGTCGTGCGTGATCGCACTCCAGCTATCGCCCGCATCCGGCGAGCAATAAACCTGGCCGCCCGTCGTGCCGAAATAAACGCCGCATTCATCCAGCGTGTCTACAGCCATCGCATCGCGCAGGATGTTCACGTAGCAATTCTGTTGTGGTAACCCTTTGGTCATGGGCTCCCACGCATTGCCGCCGGTGCGCGAGCGGAACACCTGCAGCTTGCCGTCCAGCGGAAAATGTTCGGAATCGCTCTTGATCGGCACCACGTACACCGTCTCCGGCTCGTGCGAATGCACATCAATGACAAATCCAAAATCCGTCGGCAGGTTGCCGGAGATCTTGGTCCAGTTATCGCCGGCGTTATCACTGCGCATCACGTCCCAGTGCTTCTGCATGAATAGCGTGTTCGGCGTCTTGGGATTCATTGCAATGTGATGCACGCAATGTCCAACCTCCGCTGTCGGGTTAGGAATGTACTTCGACCACAGTCCCTTATTGATCGGCTTCCACGATTTTCCCGCATCATCGCTTCTGAAAGCTCCCGCCGCCGAGATCGCAATAACAATCCGGTCAGGGTTCGTAGGGTCCAGAATAATTGTGTGCAGGCACAGTCCACCTGCACCCGGCTGCCAGTGTGGACCAGTCTCGTTATTGCGCAACCCCGGCAGTTCGTTCCAGCTCTCGCCACCGTCCGTCGTCTTGAACAGTCCAGCGTCTTCTACTCCGGCAAACACAGTGTCCGGATCCGTCAACGAAGGCTCAAGGTGCCACACTCGTTTAAACTCCCACGGATGCGCCGTGCCGTCATACCACTGGTGCGTTCCTGGCGTGCCGTCGTAAACGAATTTGTTGTTCATCGGCTTCCACGTCTCGCCGCCGTCATCTGACCGTTGAATCTGCTGGCCAAACCAGCCCGAGCTTTGCGAGGCATACAGCCGGTTCGGGTTCACCAGCGAACCCTTCAGGTGGTACATCTCCCACCCGGCAAAGTGCGGTCCAGTGATCTTCCAGTCTTTGCGCTTGCCGTCTGATGTCAGAACGAATGCGCCTTTACGCGTGCCAACGAGAAGTCGAACCGAGGACATAAATTTGAGTACTCCTGGATAAGTGCCGACAGTATAGGCGAAGCCCTGCACTTCCGAAAAGGAAGATTTGCGGCCGTCGAACCAATCCTGCAACACTGTTTTGCAAGCTATTGAAAGGGGACTAGTATTCCACGCATATGCGTAAGCGCTTTACTCGGCTGATGGAACACGGCAGTGTAGTTCAGCGTTTTTCAAACAATTCTGCGGATCGTTTTTCATCATCGCGTTGGTGTGGGTCATCCTCTTTTGCTTAGTCAGGACATTCCATTGGGCTTGGTTCTCTGAAGCGCCATTTGTCACTGTGAGCTTCTGGTACACCTGTTTATGTGTAGCGTTTGGGATAGCAATTGAGATTCCAATGCGACAACGGGATAAGAACTACAACACGATGACAGATTAAATACAAAGGCCGCCCATTCGAGGCGGCCTTCGCATTTACTAAGAGCGAGCAGCTTGCAGCTGTCTTACAGGAACAGTGGAGCCAGCACCAGCGTGATCGTTGCCAGCAGTTTGATCAGCACGTGCAGCGAGGGTCCAGCCGTGTCCTTGAACGGGTCGCCGACCGTATCGCCTACCACTGCAGCTTTGTGCGCATCGGACTTCTTGCCGCCGTACTGGCCGGTCTCGATCCATTTCTTGGCGTTGTCCCACGCGCCGCCGCCATTGTTCATCAGCATGGCCAGCAGCACACCGGAGATCGTTCCAACCATCAGCAAGCCTGCAACAGCGGAGGCTCCAGCAAGGTTCACCGGTTTGCCGTTCAGCATAGGAACAGTTGCCACCAGGGCGCTGTTCAAGCCCTCAGAGCCGCTGCCGTAGCTGGAAGAGAAGTGCTTGAAGAGCAGCCCAACTGCTACCGGAAGTCCGACAGCAAGCAATCCGGGCAGCACCATTTCCTTCAGTGCAGCTCCAGTCACAATGCTCACGCAGCGGCCGTAGTTCGGCTTGCTGGTGCCAGCCATAATGCCTGGGTTTTCGCGGAACTGATCGCGCACATCCTTCACCACCATCTGAGCCGTTCGTCCTACCGCCTTAATGGCCAGTGAGCTGAACAGGTAGGTGAGCATCGCTCCCAGCAGCGCACCCACAAAGACCGGAATCTCTGCAAGGTTGATGTTGGTAAAGCTCCAGCCCGGGGGCATGATTACCCCCGCCTTGTGAGCCACGATGGTGTGAACTTCTTCCAGATACGCCGAGAAAAGCAGGAACGCAGCCAGTGATGCCGAGCCGATGGCATAGCCCTTGGTCAGCGCCTTGGTCGTGTTGCCGGCCGAATCCAGCTTGTCCGTCTTGTCGCGCACCGAATCAGGCTGGTTGGACATTTCGATAATGCCGCCGGCGTTATCCGTGATCGGCCCGAAGGTGTCCATCGCCAGGATGTACGCAGCCGAAGAGAGCATGCCCATCGTCGCGATTGCCGTTCCGTAGATGCCCTTCGCATAGTTGGAAATAGCCAGCTGTACCCCGTGTGCGTCCGTCGCATGGGCCAGGCCCTGTACGCCGAAATAGTAGCTCAGCAGCAGCGCGGCGGAAATAACGATGACCGGCAGTGCTGGTGTCTCCATGCCCACAGCCAGGCCGCTGATGATGTTTGTCGCCGGGCCAGTCAGTGATGCTTCCGCAATCGACTGCACCGGACGGTACTTGCTCTCCGTGTAGTACTGCGTGATCCAAACAAACAGGAACGCTGTCACCATGCCCACAACGCCGCAGCCAAGCAGCCACGTCCACTCAACGCCAGGCCCATTCAACATCGAGTGCACCGCGTAAGCGAATCCACCCAGCGCCAGCGCACTGGTCACATAGAAGCCGCGGTTCAGCGCCGACATTGGATCTTCCGTGTCGTTGGTCTTCACGATAGCCACGCCGATGATCGATGCCGTCAGATTGATGGCATGCACAATCAGAGGGAACAAAATTCCCTTGATGCCGAACACGGGATACAGCGCCGCACCCAGGATCATTGCGCCGACGTTTTCCGCTGCGGTCGATTCAAAAATGTCCGCGCCACGGCCTGCGCAGTCGCCCACGTTGTCGCCGACAAGGTCAGCGATTACTGCAGGGTTGCGGGGGTCGTCTTCAGGAATGCCCGCTTCCACCTTGCCTACAAGGTCAGCGCCCACGTCCGCGGCCTTGGTGTAGATGCCGCCGCCGAGTTGTGCAAACAGCGCAACCAGTGATGCGCCAAAGCCGAAGCCAACCAGCTCATACGGAACTTCCTGCGGACGCTCGAGGCCTCCGAAGAAGTAGAACAGTGCGCCAACGCCCAGCAGCGAGAGCGCAACGACAACCAGTCCGGTCACCGCGCCGCCGCGCAGCGCAGCCTGCAGTGCTTTGTTCAGCGATGTGCGTGCAGCCGATGCCGTGCGGATATTCGCACGAATAGAAACGTACATGCCGGTGAAGCCAGCCAGCCCAGAGCATACTGCGCCCACCAGGAAAGCGATCACGGTCTTCTCAGCCAGCAGGCGTCCATGCGCATCTGCCGCAGTCAGGTAGTAGCCCAGGAACAGGATGATGGCCAGTACCACGCCAAGAATTCCGATGGTCTTGTATTGCCGCGCGAGAAATGCTTCTGCGCCTTCGCGGATGGCGTTCGAGATTTCCTGCATCTCGGACGTGCCGGTATCGCCGGCAAGCACAATCTTGGCCAGCACTGCGGCGGCTACAAGGGCAAGAAGACCTACTGAAATTGCGATCCACAGCCAGAGGCTGTCTGAGGAGGAAACCGGCGTACCGGCATTAGAAGTCTGGAGCCCAAAGAACAGGGCGCCGATTGCGGAAAGAAACATGAACTAACATCCTCCTGGCAGGTAAATCAAAAGAGTCTGGATTGTTTGGGTCCAGGCCGGTTCGGCCGGGCAAAATCCCTAAGATTGGACCGCGAATAAGAGCATACGCGGAAATCAGGCTCTATCAACGGGTAACTCGCCCAATTTTGCCCCAGGTGTGGATTTTGGGTCACTTGCACAAGTACCTCTTGGTGACAATTCGCGTCGAATACAGTGCGAAAGTAGAATAAGGTTGTCAGGCCGCCCTCGGTTTCAGCGGTCGAGCTGCCGAGTAGCAGCGCAGTAATCGCGGAGAGCAGCCATGCGGTCCCCCTCAAACCGGCGAAGCTACCTGTCATGGCTGATAGTTGCCTCTATCTGTATGTTTCTGGCAGCTCCTCTGGCCGCGCAGGAAAACCCCCTCGAAAATCCCAAAACCCCTGTTCCCGCTCCCACCGCACCTAAGGACGATCGCCCGGTCCTCAAGCCCGGCGACATCGCCTCCAAGGCCACCAGTTCGCCCGGCTCGCAGATCCGCGTAGACGTCAACCTGGTTCTGGTCCCCGTCACGGTCACCGATCCCATGAACCGCCTGGTCACCGGGCTCGAAAAAGATAATTTCATGGTCTTCGATAACAGCAATCAGCAGATCATCAAGAGCTTCGCCACCGAGGACGCTCCGCTTTCCATTGGCATTGTCTTTGACCTCAGCGGCAGCATGACGTCCAAGTTCGTCCGTGCCAGCAAGGCGCTCACGGAATTCCTGCACACCTGCAATCCGCAGGACGAGTTTTTCGTCGTCGGCTTCAACGACCGTCCCGCCATCCTCGTCGATTACACCTCTGATGTTGAAGATGTCGAGGCGCGCATGGTCATGCTGCATCCAGAAAACCGAACCGCGCTCATTGACGCTATGTATCTCGGCATCAGTCATCTCAAGCAGGCTAAGTATGAGCGCAAGGCTCTCATCGTCATCTCTGACGGAGGCGACAATCGCAGCCGCTACACCGAGGGCGAACTCAACCGCGCTGTCCGCGAAAGTGAGGTGCAGATTTATTCCATCGGCATCTTTGATATGTACGCGCCTACTGAAGAAGAGCAGAACGGTCCCATCCTTCTGCACGATCTCTCTGAGGCCACCGGCGGCCGCCTCTTCAAAGTTACCGACGTGCAGGACCTTGCCGACATCGCCCAACGCATCAGTGAAGAGTTGCGCAACGAATACATCATTGGATACACGCCCAGTGACCGTCGTCGCGATGGAACATGGCGTAAATTGAAGGTGCGACTCTTGCCGCCACCCGGGCTTCCGAACCTGGATGTGCATAGTCGCGAGGGGTACTATGCGCCGTCGCAGTAGCTGGTGGGTTCTTGTGGCGCTCGCTTGGACCTGTGCAATGTCAGCGCAGCAGCAGAACAATTTAACGCCAAACAATCCAGCGCCGATTGAGCGTGTGACCCGTGAACCCCTGGAGAGCTGGCCGCAGGCTGGCTTTGCCGTCACCATCATAGGCCACGACGACGAGCCTGTCGCTGGCTTATCTCTCTCGCAACTCGTCCTTAGCGACAATGGAAAGCCTCCAGTCGATGCCCGGCTCACTCCTGCCGGTGGAGAACCGCAGTCAATTTGTTTCCTGGTCGATACATCAGGTTCGACCTACCTCGCCCGGGCCATGGTCAGAACTGAGATCCTGCAACTGGTGCACGACCTTCCACCCGCTGACGAGCTATGTGCGGTCGCTTATTCTGGCCAGGCCTATCTTGATGTTCCTCTCACCTCGAATCGCAGCCGCCTGACAAACTGGGTTGACCTGCTCCGATCTTCTGGAGGCTCCGCCTTGCGTGACGCTCTTCGTGGGGCTGCACTAGAGCTTGAGTCTCATGCCCGCTTCCGCAGTCGCGCCATCATTCTGATCAGCGATGGCGGAGAGAATGCGTCAAAATCCACTCCGCACGACCTTGATGCTGCCCTGCACACTGTGGGAGCTCCTGTGATCTATACACTGGAGCATCGCAGCGCCGCTGAAGTGCCCGACAAGCGCGAATCGAATAATCTCCTGCGCCTCACTCTGGAAAGTGGTGGTCTAGATTTCCCAATACATGATGACCGTGCCGTTCAACCAGCCTTGGAGCGGTTGCTGCGTGCCATGGCGGGACGGTATCGCCTCGTGATTACTCCTGCGGACACTACAGCATCCACAGAGCACCATCTTGACGTCCAATTGAACAAGGAGCTGCGAAAGCAGAAAATGAATCTCACGGCTGCGGAGGTCTACGATGCGCCGTAAATTTGGTTCGTGGGTGATCCTCTCTTTGATGAAACCGATTCAACGCGCTGTGTATTACTGTCTGCTGCTGCCCGGCATGCTTGTGGGTTGCTGTGAACTCGCAGCGGCTCAGCAAACGCCCGCGCCTGCTCAGCAACAGCGTCCCGCAGATTCTGACCCCGTGCCTTCGCCCGATGGCGCAGCACCAGCCGCGCCCGCAAATCCCGGCGTCGCGCCGGCCGTTCCCGCTGGCGTTGTTACCAATGAGAATGGCAAATACAAGCTCGTCACCAACGCATTTGAAGTCCGCCTCAACGCCTCCGTCATTGATAGTTCCGGCAAATCCGTCGACTCGCTCCCGCAGAGCGCCTTCCAGGTTTTTGAGGATGGCGTACCCCAGGCCATCGTCGGCTTCCGCCATGAGGATCTCCCCGTCTCCCTCGGCCTGCTCATTGACAGCTCCGGCTCTATGTATGACAAGCGTGCAGCAGTCGATGCTTCATCCCTCGACCTCGTCAAGCTCTCCAACCCTAAAGACGAAGAGTTCCTCGTCGACTTCTCCAGCGAAGCCTACATCGACCAGGACTTCACCAGCGACATCGCCAAGCTGCAGCAGGGCCTCAGCTACATCAAGTCCTCCGGCGGCACCGCGCTCTATGACGCTGTCATCGCCTCCGCCGACTATCTTTCCAAGAACGGCAAGCAGCCCAAGCAGGTCATCCTCATCATCACCGATGGTGACGACAACGCCTCAGCCGCATCGCTCGAGCAAACCATCCGCCGCGTGCAGGACCTCGACGGCCCCGCCATCTATTGCATCGGCCTGCTCTTCGGCGAAGACGTCAGCCGCAGCGAAGCGCGCCACTCCCGCGAAGTCCTCACCGAGCTCGCCGAGCAGACCGGCGGCGAGGCCTATTTCCCCAAGAGTCTCCGTGAGGTCGACGGCATCGCCCAGCAGGTAGCGCAGGATATCCGCACCCAGTACACGCTCGAGTACCACACCACAAATTCGCCCGCCAACGGCGGCTATCGCAAGATCCGTGTCACGGCAACTGAGAAGGGCTTCCACAACCTGCAGGTCCGCACCCGCTCTGGCTACTTCCCACACGTGCCCGGAGCGCCGGAGGCTGCTTCGCCCGACGGTAAATAATTTTGGCATCCGCGAGTCCGAAATAAGTTAAGAAGCGTCCATGCACCTAGGTAGGTCACGATGAACGCGTTGCGCACTCTCGTTCTTGTTGCTATCAGCTCAATTTCTTTCTCTGCCATTTCTCAGCCAGCCACGCTATCGGCAAACTCTAGTAATGATGCTCTAAGCAATAAAAAGCTGAGTGTCTGGATTTCGGCTGACTCGTCTTCGAGAGATCGATGGCAAACTCTTTTTAATGACCTCAAGACGGATTACCCCTCCGTACAGGTGGACTGGAAATTCTTTGCAAAAAGTATGTTTTTGCAAGCGTTGGACGATGCCATCAAACGTGGCCAGCCGCCAGATGTAGCCTTTACCGATAACTACAGGCTGCAAGGTCCAATGCAACAGCGTTACCCTGGAAGGGTAATGGCTGGCCTTCCGCGCCATGGTGAAAACGGCTGGTGGACAATTCTCAGCACAGCTAACGACCCAAAAGCTGCTGAGGCATTCTTCATATGGCTGGAGCAGCCCAAAAACTGGAAGCCTGCGAGCCCCGTTACGCAACTCATTTCATCTGCTGATCGGTCTACCGTTGCTGATATCGCAACTCAAACGGTGCGGGCATTCGGAGATCCCCACCCCCCGTCCGACATACTCGACCACGCGATCGGTTTGTTTTCCTGGTCCACTGTTCGCATTCCATCAATGTCGGACGTTGATAGCTCAAGCTACACACCGGTCGTCGATCAAATTGGAGGCAATTCCAGACTTGCTTTTGTTGCCGTCTCCTCTTTGCAGCAAACTGAACGCACCTTCGGAATGGTTCATTCGTTCCTCGTATTAAGAAAGGTCGAATCCACTTGGAAAGTACTGCTCATCCAGCCGTATATAACCTGGAACAATATGGAAGAGACCTTATCGAACTTTGATCGAATCGGGATGACACGCAGTGCAACCTTCTCAGTCTCAGCGGTAAAGTTGCTCACACCAGTCAACGCTGATTACGTTTCACGTTTTCCGCGTACTGAAATTGCTTTCCAACAGCAAGGACACCCAGGCAATTTGGTAGCAGTGGAATCGGAGTATTCAGAACGTGGAAATACTCAGTGGACACAATTGCACTTCACAATTGTGAACAATACTGCTGACTCCTCCGGTATTTTTCGCATGCCCGCCCCCTTTGGTGTCGGCATGCAGCCTCATCGTTGGCGTGTTTGGAGCATCAGTAGTGCAGGGATAGTCACACTGAGCGAGTGGCGCACTGTCAACTTCACCAATTGACCTCATGCCCCGGTGATGCCATTCCTCGCATCCAACAGCTAACATAGCTCCCGAAGTCATTTTCAGGATTCTGAGGCCCCACTCGCATGATCGACGTACAAACCGTCAACGGCATCTTTGAAATCGCCACCTCCCGCGGCGATGAGACCGTTGCCATGTGGAACAATCGCGGCTCATGGGAGCCCATCAGCTCCAAGACCCTCTACGGCCGCGTCCGCGCCCTCGTCGAAACCCTCCAGAGCTGGGGCATCCAGCGCGGCGACCGCGTCGCCCTCATCAGCGAAAACCGCTGGGAGTGGGCTGTCACTGACTATGCCGTTCTCGCTATGGGCGCCGTTGACGTACCCATGTACCAGACCCTCACGCCCGACCAGATAGGCTTCATGCTGCGCAATTCCGGAGCCCGCGCCATCTTCGTCTCCACCAAAGACCAGTACGAGAAGATCGTCAAAGCCGGCGACATCCCCACGCTCGAGCACGTCGTTGTCTTCGAGAAATGCGACCTGCCCAACGCAGAAAACTTCGCTTCGCTCATCGAGCGTGCGCCTCAGCTTGAAGAGCACGACGCAACCTTCGATGCCATGGTCAAGCAGGTCAAGCCGGAAGACCTCGCCAGCATCATTTACACCTCCGGCACCACCGGCGAACCCAAGGGCGTCATGCTCACCCACGGCAACATGGGCTCCAACCTGCAGCATTCGACAGACGGCTTCGGCATAAAGAAGGGTGAAAAATCCATCTCCTTCCTTCCTCTCAGCCACGTCACCGCCCGTCATCTCGACTACGCGCTCTACGGTCTGCAGGCCGTCATCGCCTACGTTCCCAGCTTCAACGATCTCCCTAAGGCCATGAAGATTCTCCATCCGGAAATCTTCCTTGCCGTTCCACGCGTTTACGAGCGCATTCGTCAGTCGGTCGAAAACAAGTCCACTGGCTTCAAGAAAAAAATTCTCAACTGGGCGCTGGCTCGCGGCAAAGCCAATCGCAAAACGCTGATGGAAGGCAAAACTCCCAGCTCTCCAGCGTGGAAGCTGGCCCACAAGCTCGTCTACAGCAAAATTGCTGAAGCCTTCGGCGGCAACGCTCGCGTCTTCATCGCCGGCGGCGCTCCGCTCGGTATGGACACCATCAATTGGTTTCTCGACGCCGGCATCCGCATCATGGAAGGCTACGGCCTCACCGAAACCTCGCCTGTTATCGCGCGCAATACCTTCGAGGGCTACCGCGCAGGCACCGTCGGCACCATGGTGCCCAACGTCGAAACCCGCATCGCTGAAGATGGCGAGCTCGAAGTCCACGGCCCCGGCGTCTTTAAGGCCTACTGGCAGAACGACGAGGCCACACGCGAAGCCTTCACTCCGGATGGCTGGTTCAAGACCGGCGACATCGGCAAGATCGAAGACGGCTTCCTCTCCATCACCGACCGCAAGAAAGAGCTCATCAAGACCAGTGGCGGCAAGTTCGTCGCTCCCGCGCCCATCGAGAACCGCCTCAAGTCCAACACGCTCGTCGCACACGCCGCTCTAATTGGCGACCAGAAAAAGTTCATCAGCGTTCTCATCTCACCGAACTTCGAAGCCCTGAAGTCCTGGGCAGCTGCCAACGGAGTCACCGCAACCGACCACGCGACCCTCGTCAGTGATCCCAGGGTCAACGCTGCCTACAAAGCCATCGTGAAAGAGATCAACTCCAGCCACGCGCACTTTGAGGCCATCAAAAAAATCGGCATCGTTCCCGACGAGTGGAGCGTCGAGAGCGGGGAAATGACTCCCAGCCTCAAGCTCAAGCGCCGCGTCATCGTCGAAAAATACAAAGACCGCATCGCCGCCTTCTACAAGGAAGACACCGCCGACTAAGAGTTTTTGCTTTTGTTGTTGTCCTCGCTTTTCTTGTTGTCATTCCCGCAGGGAATCTGCTTCTGTCTCACATTGCGTACATTGCGCTTAAACATCGCGAACATCGCGTTCAAATTCATTTCGCCACCTCGCGAACAAACCACCCCCACTTGACAAACATCGCCCCCCAAACACCCCTGGTTTTTCCCCGAAAACCTATCTCTGGCAGACAATAGACTTACCTCAGTC
>Ga0206876_1060_pt1 | contig 31812 bp, 33 predicted proteins | sample Alteio_BWOrgCont_10_FD_152619 | JGI IMG/M metagenome (GOLD analysis project Ga0206876, IMG submission 152619) | Enriched cells from forest soil in Barre Woods Harvard Forest LTER site, Petersham, Massachusetts, United States -... | ecosystem: Environmental > Terrestrial > Soil > Temperate forest >...
CATCCCAGCAGGCACCGGCTTCAAGGGCTCTCCTAAAGAGAAACTGGTCAATCGCTACGCTCCTAACACAGGTGAGTCAACAGTATCAGTAGCCAAGAAAGAAGAAGTAGCATAAAGATTAGAATTATAAAAAGATTAAGGGCGCTCTCCTCTCGGATGAGCGCCCTTTTTCGTAGCCGATGGCTAGTTCTTCTTGCTGAATGTGATGGTGCACGTGACGGTGGCGAACTCGAGGCGACGCGGGTCCGAGGTGAAAGTGGTTTCGGTCTTCGTCACCTCATATTCGTCACTGTACCCCCTGCTTACCTCGTGGATGTAAGCGTGGACGATCCCGTTGATCTCCGTACTGAGCTCGTGCCCAATCCGTCCATTGGCAATGGCAACCCTTACGATATTCATCGCTTTTCCCTTTCAAATTGTCGAACAGAGCTTGTTCACCATCAATTGTATACTATAAAATAACAATCTGTCAAGTAGGTCTGCACGCTTTGTAAAAAACAGCTAGAATAGGGGAAATATGGACTCGCAGGTACAGGAAATTAAAGATAAATTGTCCATCAATGAAGTGGTGGGGCAGTATGTAAAACTTGAACGGGCGGGAAGAAATTGGCGTGCACGGTGCCCGTTTCATAAGGAAAAAACACCGTCATTCATGATTTCACCCGAGCGTGGAAGTTACAATTGTTTTGGCTGCGGTGAAAAGGGAGACATCTTTACGTTTGTTGAAAAGATGGAACATATTGATTTTAGAACCGCACTCGGGCAGTTGGCAGAAAAAGCTGGAGTTGTACTGAAAAATAATTACGTACCAAAAGAAGATAATCAAAATAAAGAGAAAGATGAACAGCTTCGAGATGCATGTGAAGCCGCAACTGTATTTTTTCAAGCTGAGTTGGAAAAACGAAAAGACGTTCTTGAATATGTAAAAAAGAGGGGAGTTACTGACGAGACTATTACAACGTGGAGAATAGGATATGCGCCTGCGCATTGGAGGGATTTGAGTGACTATCTAACTACAAAAGGGTTTAGCAAAGATATACAGGCTGAAGCAGGATTAGTAGCGCGCTCACAAAATAAGCCGGGCGAAGTATATGACCGTTTTCGTGGGCGTATTATGTTCCCGTTGTTTGATGCGGGAGGAAAAGTGATTGCATTTTCAGGCCGTTTCTTTGAGAAAGTTGAAGGTCAAAAAGATGATGGGGGTGAGCCAGCAAAATACGTTAACAGTTCGGAAACACCGATATTCAAAAAATCGCGTGTGCTGTACGGATATGATCGTGCCAAGAATTTTATCCGCAAAGCTGATTGCGTTTTGCTTGTTGAAGGGCAGTTCGACGTAATTCTTTCGCATCAATCCGGCCTGCCGTTTACCGTGGCAAGTTCGGGCACGGCTATCACCGAAGAACAGCTCTCACTTCTCTCGAGGCTTTCCAAACGCTTGGTTCTTGCGCTCGATGGAGATGCTGCCGGTGTCCGTGCAGGCCTTAAGAGTGCGGCAATGGCACTCAAGATGGGCTTTGATGTAAAAATTCCAGTATTTGGGGAAGGTAAAGATCCGGCTGATTTGGCAAAAGAAAATCCTGAGCTGTTAAAAGCAGCTATCCGGAATTCAAAAACAGCCATCGAGTTTTTCTTGGATGTATTGCAGCTGCAAGCCCGTGATGAGCGCACATATAAAAAGTTGGTAGAAGCGCAAATCCTCCCGCTCGTTGCCGCGCTTTCGAGCAAGATAGAACAGGCACACTTTGTACGCATCGTGGCACAGCGCCTGCGCGTGCCCGAGGAGGCCATATATACCGAGGTTGCAAAACGCCCCGTGTTGCCCGAACAAGATGTAGTGGACGTGCTGCTCAGTAACGATACGGCGCCTTTAACGTCATTTGATAAGAAGATCGGGATGCTGTTCTTTAGTTTTGATACAGAATCGTCCATACATGTAGAATTGCGTGCACTTCTAGGTGAGGAGAGGTTAAAAGAAATAGCTGGACGCTTGGAGCCTCAAAGGGAAAAGCTCGAATTTGATTTCGGCAACGAAGTCGGCAGCCATTCCACGGAAGCAGTAATCGGAGAGGATATGTTGGGCGCAGTAAGGACGGTTATAGAGAAAGAGCGTGTCAAAAAGAGGATTTTGTGATAGAATACTTTCCAAATGGCAAAAGCTAAAAAGAAGATGAAGAAGGCGGCAAAGAAAGCTGTCAAAGCAACAAAGCGTCCAAAAAGCGCTATTGCAAAGGCAAAGAAGTTTCGTGCTGCCGCAGCCAAGCGCCGCGTTAAGCTTGCCCCTAAAAAATCTGCAGTTAAAAAAGTAAAAGCGGTGCCGGCTCCAAAAGTTTCTCCTGCTGCGGCAAAAAAACAAGGCGAGCAAAATAAAAAAGCCGAAGGCCTGATGGCAAGCGGCCGTCAGCGCGGCTTCGTTACCTATGACGAAATTTTGAAGGCATTCCCGAACATCGAAACAGATGTTGATTTTTTGGAAGAACTTTATGACAAATTCTCAACAGCACACATCGACGTGCTTGAAGGTGGGGGTATGCTCGAAATAGCCGAGGAGCCGGTTGAAAAAGGCTACTCACGTTCGGACTCGTCCTACGACTCTATCCAGATGTACTTGCGTGAAATCGGCCGCTATCCATTGCTCAATGCGCAGCAGGAACGCGACTACGCAAAGCGCATTGTTGATGGCGATGGTGAAGCACGCAACTTGCTTGCACGTGCAAACCTCCGTCTCGTCGTTTCTATTGCTAAAAAATATGTAGGCCGTAGCCCTGACCTTACCTTGCTCGACCTTATCCAAGAAGGAAACCTCGGTCTCTTTAAGGCAGTTGATAAGTTCGACTACACAAAGGGGTACAAATTCAGCACCTATGCCACGTGGTGGATCCGCCAGGCTATTACACGTGCCTTGGCCGACCAGAGCCGCACGATCCGCATCCCCGTGCACATGGTGGAAACTATCGCGAAGTACAAGCAAGTCTCGCGCCGCTTGGCACAGGACTTGGGCCGCGACCCGCTTGCCGAAGAGATCGCCCTTGAAATGGGCGTTGATGTAGATAAAATTTACCAAATCGAAAAGATCGACCAAGACACAGTCTCCTTGGAAAGCCCAGTTGGCTCGGATGATGATGACGGCAAGTCAGTACTTGGCGACTTTATAAAAGACGACAAAATCTTGGCCCCTGACCAAGAAGTTTCGCGCCGTATCTTGGGCGACCAATTGCACGAAATCCTCGACGAGCTTTCACCAAAAGAACGCGAGATCCTCAAACTCCGCCATGGCTTGGAAGATGGCATTTACCATACACTTGAAGAAGTAGGAAAGAAGTTCGGCGTTACTCGCGAACGTATCCGCCAAATTGAAGCAAAGGCCCTCGAACGCATCCGCACTCACGACAAAGCAAAACGCCTCCGCAGTTATTAAAAAATCCCCTTCGGGGGATTTTTTGTATACTAGAGGTAATGGCAAGGAAGAAATTAGAGAAGAAACCCGAGCTTCCGATTAAACACTGGAGCCACTCGTCGCTCATGGCGTATCTGCGTAATCCGCTGGCGTGGCACAAGAGGTACGTGGAACTTGTATATGACATGCCGTCAGGGCCTTCATCAGTTGTGGGCCGCTCGGCGCATGTAGCACTACAACATTTTTACGGCGGAATAGATAAAGAAGGGGCGATAGCTCTGGGACTAGAATATTTAAAAAATGTTGCTGATTTTGAAATTAATTTTGGCCGCGCAAAGACAAAGTCCGCGCGGCGAGCAAAGCGGCAGAGTATGGAGAGGGAGTATCTACAAGCAATTGGGTTTTATTTGGAGAAACCTCCGAAATATAAAAAGGTATTGGGAGTCGAGTATATTGGTATTGCAAAAGTAGAAGGCTTACCACTGCCTATAAAAGCAGTCTCGGACTTGGTGGTGCAGTCGGCAGTAGACCCAAAGGGCCTCGATATCATCGACCACAAGTTTGTCGATACGTTTAGCTCGCAGGGGAGCCAAAAAACACTTTTTGTGATGCAGGCGATTTTTAATTACTACACGGTCAAGAAAAACTTCGGCAAACCGGTACGACGATTTATCATCATTGAATGTAAGAAGTCGCGCAATGCAGACGGTAGGCCGCAGTTGCGCAAATACGTTATAGATTTTCGCACGTTCAAACAGGAGTTTATTATTTTCAACCGTCTTATTCGCGATGCCACCGCAACCATGGCCGTACTTATGCGTGTGGGTGTCTTTTTACCCAACCCGTCCGACATGTTTGAAGGCGAAAACTCGTTCGATATTTACCGCATCAACTTGCCGCCTGAAGACTACGACGCCCACTTTAGGCCCGACAAATAGATTACTGCGCCGCTGGAGTGCTTGAGGCAGTTATGCCTGGGATGCCTGCCAAGACCGCGTCGATTGCGGCGCGCATCGAGTCATAAGGCTGTGCGCCTTGGAGCGTGACGGCTTCGTTGCCAACCATGATGAGGATAAAGGGCGTACCCTGGCCACCTTCCTTAATGGCTTCATTGTAGCTGTTTTGGATCTTGGTTGCATATTTGCCGCTGTTCAAACATTGGTTGAACGTAGTAACATTTAAGCCCTGCTGCTGTGCAATTGTAGGCAACTCTGACAGGTCGAGGCCGTTTTCGCTCGGCGTAATCGCGTATATCTGGTCGATATATTTGTAGAACTCTGCATCGCCGCCTTGGTCTGCGGCACATTCTGCGGCTTCCGCTTCTTCAGGGGCTTTGGAGTGCAATTGTGCGAGCGGGAAGGGGCGATATACCCACGCAACATTTCCGGACGTGCCGTAGTAATCCATAATCTGGTGCATCGTTGTCTGGAAGACCTTGCAGAACGGGCATTCGAGATCGGCGTATTCAACAACCTTTACCGCTGCATTTGGGTTGCCCAAAATGTGATCAACGCTCGGGTCGTATGCACGCGCCGTGATTTTATCCGAAACTGGCGTCGTGGTGGAACTTGCCGGAGCATTATTTTTACCTACCAAAAAGACGGCTCCTGCAATAAGCACACCTGCAACGACGATAGTAATGGGGAGTACGTATTGGGATTTCATACAAATGCGTTCGATTGATATGCCCTTATTTTAGCACAAGGGTTTTAAAAGGGCAGGGTGTGGTTTAGGGCCGCAACTTCGGCCACCTCCTCCCATTTTGTCGGGTCCAGTTTGATGTCGCGGATACCGTCGAAATCCTTATATTTGAGGGATTTGTGCTTCTTGGCGTAGTCGTACAATTCGCGCGTTATTTTAACATCTTCAATGCAGTACTGGCGCACCAAATCTATCTTACCTTCGTCCCACCACGTAACCGCCTGCATGCCATCGGCAGTTTTGTTGCGGCCAAGCGTTGCCTCGGCGATGTTGTCGAGCCTGAGACGGCGGCCCAAAACATTGCGAACTTCTTTTAACAAGTCGACACTTTTTATTTTTGTAAGGTCGCCGGAATAGTATCTGTTCAAAATTGGGATGTCGAAATGGTCGGAGTTATAGCCAACCAAGATATCCGCGCGCTCTAATATGCCCCACAGTGTTGGGAGCTCTTCTTTTAAGTAGCTCGAATATTCGCCGGTCTCCGAATCGTGGATGCAACAAATTGTGAGCTCCTGATTTTCCATGCTGAATGCCGACCCAGGTACCGTGTTTCGCGTTTCAATATCAAAGGTAATGACTTTCATAGGAAGTTCTTTTGGATTCTATTAACGAGAAAGGAAGAACGAGGCAAGTGCAGCACGGTCAAGCGGGGTTTCTGCGCCGCTTACCAAATCGCGCACCACGAAATTACCTGATGTAAGTTCGTTTTGGCCAATAACGAGTAAATAGGGAACTTTATTTTTTGAAGCTTGTTTTATCTGATCGGCAAGTTTTTTATCGCCAAAATCTGATGCAACATTTACGCCCTGTTCGCGCAATTCCTGTGCAATAAGCAGCGCATGAGGCACTTCCTGCTCTGAAGCGACAGCCATATAGACATGCGTGGGTGCCTGGTAGGTGGGCAATAGACCACGAACATCGAGGAAGTCGTGCATTGTGACATCGCCCATGCCAAAACCAACCCCCGTAATGCCTTCGTTATCAAACAGCTCAGTTAAGTTGTCATAACGGCCGCCGCCAAAAAGCGAACGGCTGTTTTCCTCGCGTGTATCAAATACTTCAAACACGACACCGGTGTAATAGGCAAAGCCACGCACTATTGATGGGTCAAATACAGCATTGCCGATACCGGCACCAGAGAGCACGTCCAAAACGGCTTGCACATCAGCAGGGATATTATTTGAGGAGAGTTTTTCTGGAGGTACACCAAGTTCCGAAAGTGCAGATTCGAATTCTTCTTTAGAAATTTTATTTTTTCTGTCCAAAAGGCCGACAAGCTTTTTTGTGTTTTCTTCGCTTAGTTCAAGCTCGAGGGCTAATGCATCAACAAACGCGCGGCTGCCTATTTTTATAACGAAATCGTTTTCTTCCGCACCGAAGGCCTTCATTACTTCGTACGCAACTTGGATTATTTCGGCATCAGCCGCAAATGATTCCGAACCAAATATGTCGACGTTGAGTTGCCAATGTTCGCGCAAACGGCCGCGCTGCGGGCGCTCGTATCGAAATACATTCGGGATGGAAAACAAGCGGAGAGGGAAGCCAAATTCACGGCGCTTCGCAGCAACCATGCGGGCAACTGTCGGTGTCATCTCTGGGCGCAGCGTTACCTCGCGGCCGCCACGGTCCACAAATGTATATGTCTGCTCGCTGACAAGCTCTTCATTATCGGCACCTTTGGCCTTGTAGAGTTCGGATGGTTCCAAAATAGACGCGTGATATTCGACATAACCGAACTTTTTTGCAACGCTCCTGTAGGTTGCAAGCAGGTAATTTAAAAACTGCTGGTCTTCGGGGTAGAAGTCGCGCACGCCTTTGTAGCTTTCGGTCGAGAGTTTGTCTTTCATGAAGTCTTTTTTGCCCCTTCTCTGTATATCGGTTATTGTAACAGAAATGCCCGACTCAAACGACCGCCCGAAAGATACCAAAGATACTGATGTTCGGCCAAGAACTGTGGGTGGCAAAGTGCTCAATTTGTATAAACAGTTGGGCGAAACACCAAGTGAAAGGCTCGAGCGCCTGCGCGCGCAAAAGCCCGAATACGCGCGTGAAGTACTGTCGTACGCCGGACGGCTCGACCCCATGGCCGAGGGCGTGATGATTACGCTTGTTGGCTCGGCAAATAAAATGCGCGAGGCATATCTGGATATGAGCAAGGAATACGTGCTCGATATTTTATTTGGCTTTGCAACCGACACGTATGATGTGCTCGGCCGCATTATGGAAAATGGGGATACAGCATCTGGGCTTACCAAAAAAGCAATTGAACAAGGGTTGAACGAATTCCGCGGACATGTCTCACAAGAGTATCCGCCGTATTCTTCAAAAGCAGTTGAGGGAAAGTCTCTTTTTGAATGGGCGCGCGCGGGGGCAATAAGCTCGCTCGTGCTGCCAAAAAAGACAGTGACAATTTATGATATTTCGCTCGAAGGAATTTATAAAATAAAAGAACCGGCTCTGCTTGCATACATTGAAGCGGGGATAGAGAAAGTGCATGGCGACTTTCGGCAGGAAGAAATACTCATCGGTTGGAAGCGCGCACTGCGTTCAAATGGCGAACGCGAGTTCCCCTGTGCCACAGTCAAAATTTCGTGCTCATCGGGCACCTACGCGCGCTCTATAGCCCATGGTTTGGGCCAGGACCTCGGTATCCCAGCTTTGGCGCTCCACATCCTCCGTACCAAGGTAGGCGAGTACGAAGCCTCAAAAAGCCTTAAGTAGCAAAGTATATAGATACTTGACAAAAGTGTTTATATACTATACAATAACAAATGAGGTTAGTAAGGGCAATTCAACCCATAGCGCCCTGAAAGTGGTCATGACAACATTTCCTCGATTCATTGCTGGCATGTGCTTGCTGGCGATTCTGTTCGTGGGTGCGTTCGCTTACGCATTCCATGGGGAACAGGAGCAGTTCGCCAAGGAACAGCAGCAGACAAGTAACTAGGTTAGCACACCTCAAAAGTGCAAAGGGCCGTCTGTCTAAAAACAGCGGCCCTACACTTTTTTATATTTTTACCAATCCAACTCTCCGGTTTTATATTCGGTGACGCGGGTTTCGAAGAAGTTTTTCTCCTTGGGGACGTCCATGATTTCAGACATCCATGGGAATGGATTTTCCTTGTGATAGTGGCGTTCAAGGCCTATGCGTTCGAGGCGGCGGTCGGTGACGTGTTCGACATATTGCTTAACCGATGCAGGGGAAAGGCCGAGCACGCCACGTGGAAGTGCATCGTCGGAATATTTCTTTTCCAATTCAGCACCGCGAATAATATTTTTCCGTAGCGTTTCCTTAAATTCCGCTGTCCAGATGTCCGGATTTTCCTGCACTATTGTGTTGATGAGGTCGGCACCAAACGCCAAGTGCACCGACTCATCGCGAAGGATAAATTGGAACTGTTCGCCAATGCCCACCATGCGGTTTTTGCGGAGCATCGAGAGCATCATGGCAAAGCCCGCGTAGAAGAAGACGCCTTCCATGATGACATAAAAGCCAACGAGGTCGTGGACGAACTTCTGGATATTTTCCGTACCAACGGTGTTGAAGTTTGGATCAAATACCGATTTGGTGATTTCGACAACAAAGTCATCCTTCTCTTTAATAGAGGGAATCGTCTGGTACATGTTGTAAATTTCGTCGGGGTCGAGGCCGAGCGTGTCACAGCAGTAGATAAACGTGTCGGTGTGAACTGCCTCTTCATAGCTTTGGCGGAGCAAATACTGGCGCGCCTCAGGATTCGTAATATGGCGGTAGATAGCGAGCACCAGGTTGTTCGCAGTCAGTGACTCAGCAGTAGAGAAAAAACCAAGATTCCACAAAATCATGCGGCGCTCGTCTTCCGAAAGTGCACCTGGTTTCTTCCACAATTCGACATCCTGCTGCATGGAGACCTCTTCCGGCACCCAGTTGTTTGCTACGCCTTTTTTATAGTGCGTGCGCGCCCACGGATAGCGCATAGGGAGGATTTTGTTCGGGTCGGTATTGCTGCCTCCGTTGATTATGCCCATATAATTTCTTTTTGAATCTCTTTAATTTCTGAGTTGATGTTATAGATCTTTGTTGAAAGCATATTGAATTGTCTTTCTTGAAGTTCTAATTTTCTGAACAGCATATTAAATCTTTCGTTCATACCCTCGAGAACGTCCTGATTCGAAAGTTCTTTCTTCATATCGAATTCCTCCACTAACTTAATAAGGGTCTTCGATGAGACTCAGGCCGAACAACTTTCGCATACTTCGCCCAAGATCTCAACTTTTCCGCGTGTTACTACCTTTTCAGCACCAGCAAATTGAGGGACGCCAGAGGTCATCATAATGGGCGATGGTGTCGGCTGTTGGGCGAGTATTTCAACTGTGCTGACCTGTATTGTTTCTTCTACCACGACTGTAGATGGGGTGCCGTTTGAAACGCTACCCTCCGAGTCTTTCTTCGAGGTACCGCCGAACTTATTCATCGAGACAGTCGCTTTTTCGACACGCGATGCGCCCAAGGTGCGGAGGTAGTAGGTAGTTTTAAGGCCAAGCGACCATGCGTAGCGGTAAATGTCCGAAAGTACCTTACCCGAGGTACCGCCGTAGAAGATGTTCAATGACTGGCTCTGGTCTATCCAGCGGCCGCGGTAGGCAGCGGCTTTAATGAGCCATGCAGAGTCGATTTCAAACGCCTCCTTGTATTTTGCACGCATTGCTTCGGGGATTTCGGCAATATCTTGGATGCTGCCGTCGTAGTATTTAATTTTCTCAAGCATATCCGCGCCCCAGAGACCGAGTTTCTTCAGATCTTCCACCAGATATTCGTTGACGACCATAAAGTCGCCGGCCATGTTGCTCTTTACGTAGAGGTTTTTGTAGATCGGCTCAATGGTTGGGTAGCAACCGGCGATGTTTGCAGTTGATGCGGTTGGCGCATTCGCCATCGTGTTTGAATTGCGCATACCCCACATGCGGACAGCTTCGCGCACGAGCTGCCAGTTAAGAGTTTCGTGGCGCGGAACGTCGATTTTCATGCCGCGCTCCTGTTCAAGAAGGTTGAGTGTATCTTGTGGAAGAATTCCGCGATCCCATTTTGAACCCTTGTATGTCTCGTAGGTGCCGCGCTCTTTTGCCAAGAGTGCTGACGCGAGGATGGTGTGATAGGCGATAGCCTCCATGCTTTGGTCGGAGAACTTCACAGCCTCGTCGGAATCAAAATTAAGATTGAGTTTGTAGAGCGCGTCCTGCAAGCCGCGGAGCCCGAGGCCTACTGGACGGTGGCGCATGTTGCTTCTCTTTGTATCTTCGGTCGGGTAGAAGTTAACGTCAATGACGTTGTCGAGCATGCGCATTGCAACAGGGATAACACGCGCGACTTGTTCGCGATTGAACGCACCGTTTTCAACAAATTTTGCGAGGTTGATTGAGCCCAAATTGCAGACAGCTGTTTCGTTTGCGGAAGTGTTGAGTGTAATTTCAGTGCAAAGGTTGGATGAGTGAACAACGCCGACATGGTCTTGTGGCGAGCGCACGTTAGATGGGTCTTTCCATGTGATCCACGGATGTCCGCTTTCAAACAACATCGTGAGGTGTTTCTTCCAGAGATCGGCAGCACGCACGCGCTTGAACATCGGCATCTTGCCGTCTTCGCCAAGTTTTTCGTACGCGATATATGCTTCCTCAAACTTCTTTCCGTACAAATCGTGGAGGTCGGGAACGTCAGACGGGGAGAAAAGCGACCAATAGCCGTCTTCTTCCAAGCGCTTCATAAAGAGGTCGGGGACCCAAACGGCAGTGTTTAGGTCGTGGGCGCGGCGGCGCTCGTCACCGGTGTTTTTGCGGAGTTCGATAAAGTCCTCAATATCAGCATGCCAATACTCCAAATAGACTGCTGCAGCACCACGGCGGCGGCCCGAGCGGTTAATCGAAATAGTGACGTCGTTTTGGATCTTCAAGAATGGGATGACGCCTTGGCTTTCAACGCCGGTTGCCTTGACCATCGAGCCCGTTGCGCGCACCGGTGTCCAGTCGATACCGAGGCCGCCCGCGTATTTCAAAAGTTGTGCACCGTCTGAATAGCCCTTAAAGATTGCGTGGAGGTCGTCCGGCACGGTCGAAAGGAAGCACGACGAAAGCTGCGGGAGTTTGAGGCCGGCATGGTAGAGGGTAGGGGACGATGGTGTGTAATACATCGACGACATCACCTCGTAGAACTCAATTGCCTGTGCAGTGCGCTCCTCCTGTGTCTTTTCCGCCAACGCGCAGCCCATCGCAACACGCATCCAAAAGATCTGCGGGCTTTCCAACAATTTGCGGTTGCTGTGTTCTTTGGAAAGATAGTTGGCCTGCAGTGTCTGGAGCCCCAAATATTTAAATTCTCGGTCGCGCTCTATAACAAGGGATTCAGAAAGTACTTTTAGGTCGAACTCCATCATGCGCGGGTCGAACTGGCCGATTTCCACGCCGCGCGTTATTGCACGAATGAAACCTGCACGGTGTTCGTCTTCAATATGCGCGTAGTCGATGTCACCCAGAACCTCGCGGTACATGGTCTGCAAGAGCAAACGTGCGGCAACCGTTGAGTGTGCCGGGTCGCGCTCTATCATCGAGCGCACCATCATGATGAGAACTTCTTCAATGTCCTTTGTCTTCATCCCCTCGTACATTTCTTGGCGTACGCGGGCAATGATTGAGTCTACATCTATCAAACCTTCAAAGCCCTCTGATGCGCGCATCAGCGTCTTTGCAAGTTTTTCCTCGCTAAAACGCTCGGTCGAGCCGTCGCGCTTTACTATAAGGAGTGCGTTTTCGCTTATTTTTTCGGCAATTTCCTCCTTTTTCTCTTGGCGGGCCTTGTCGTGCTCGTAGCGATAAATAATGTATGACTTTGCGACGTTAAAATAGTTGCGCACCATCAAGGCCGTCTCCACCAAATCTTGAATATCCTCGACCGACGGGATGAACGCGGTATTTCCGTATTGTAAATCTATTGAGTCCGCGACAACGCGCGTAATATCCTTCGCATCGTTTTCGTGTGCATCGCCGAGCACCGCGGCGAACGCTTTTTGCACCGCTACGGTGATATTCTCTGGATGAAAATCGACGATCTCCCCGTTCCTCTTCTTGATCTTCTTCGTGATGGCCATAGCGCGTGCGTTAGTTAATAAAATCGTGCTAAAAAATATCTAAATACTCGAGCGGATATACATTATACTCCCGCCTAGCAGAAAAAGCTGGTGTGCATAAGCAATCCGAGAACTTTTTTGCCAAAAAGCAACATGTACAAACCAACTTCTCTAAAAAAGCTGCAAATTAGTCATTTTTTGACCCTCATTTTTGCCCCAAAATGAAGTTTCTGTCCCACCGACAATTACAATTATGAGACGGAGTTATTCTGCCGAAAGAAACAGGGCAAAATCGCGCGGGAAGAGCCACATTGCGATGTGATAGATACCGAAAGTTATGAAGAATGCGGACGCAACGTCTATCGAATAGTGGATATGGCCGAGCAATACGACTACGGCGAAGAATATCGACAGCGCAAGGTAGAAGTAGCGGAGGTATTTTTTATGCCAGAACATCAATGCCCCGAGGAACGGCAGCCCCGTGTGGCCCGAAAAGAAGAGGTCGCCACCGAAGAAGGCGCGATTGACGCTGGTGCTAAAATCGTCGGCAAGATGGGGCGAAAAGGGTGCCAAGTGGGTGAGTGAGGTAAATATGGAGCGGATGATAAAGAACAGCGCAATGGCATTAAATGCAAACGGCATTTGTTTGGGGTGATAGAAGCATAGGATTATGCTCACCGCGACTGCGATAAGCGTCCCGTATACAAAAAGATTGTCGACCGGAAGTGCCGGCGTGTTGGAAAGGATAAGGTCGGTAACCGAGTTACTGACGCGCTCCGAGGCAAAATTTATGGCAAAGTTGTTGACGACAAAGCTAACGCACAGAAATACAACCGACGAGGCAAGCGAAATCCAGAACGACTTCTGGGCTGCAAGCATGCGGTATGTTCGGAAGAGTTTTGTATGCATGAGTTATCGGTTTTGGTGCTTGGAAAGCGCCTCGCGGTAGAACTCCTCGAACGCTTCTAATGTCTTATTTATATCATGATGGGAGATAATCTCGAGACTTTTCTCCGACATGCGCGCACGGAGGGCACCATCACTAAAGATCTCGACAATGCGCCTTGAAAGTTCGGGTACGTTCCCTGGTTCGAACAAATAGCCATTGTGGCCGTTATGGATGAGCTCGGGAAGCGCCACGGCATTTGCGCCCACTATTGGGAGGCCCGTCGCCATTGCCTCCATCGCCACGATGCACTGGAGTTCGGCAATGCCGGCGTTTACAAAACAGTCGGCAGCGGCGTACAAGCTTGGAAGTAGCTCGTCTGGGACAAAGCCGGTGAAGGTGACATGGTGTTCGATATTTAGCTCGCGCGCCAGTTTTTCCAACTTTTTGCTTTCGGCACCGTGACCTGCCACACAGAAATGGATATCAACTTTTTTAAGCGCAAGTGCGAGTGCGCGCAATACTACATCAACGTTCTTTTCCTTATCCAAACGCCCAACAAAAAGAAGCGTGAGCTTGTCGGGCAAATCATATTTCGCGCGCGCCGGACCCCCGTCGTTTTTTGGATTAAAACGCACCAAGTCGATACCGTTTGAAATTGCGGGCAGCGTGCGGCCAATATGAGGCTCTATAAAGGTATTTGCTGTTTTGGTGGGGGATGTAACACCGTAGGTTTTATTAAGAACTTTCACGGCATCCTTCCACGCGAGTGCATTTATGGCATTTCGTACGAACTGTGGCACGGGCAGATAGTGGCTCAAGTTCTCGGGCATAAAATGATTGGTTGCTACAACCGGAATATTTTGTTTTTGTGCTGCGGCAAGTACGGCACGGCTTACAAAAAAATGCATTTGTATGTGCACGATGTCGGGTTTGAAATCGTTTATGGCAGAGGCGATGCGGCGATTGATAATCCACGGCAATACAAAGCGGAATTTTGGCACGAACAACACAGGGAACGAACGAACACCGTAGACTTTTACACTGCCGCGCTTGAACGTGTCATTTCCAATTGTCAGTGAAGGCGCGATGACGGCAACTTCGTGCCCGCGCTCGGCCAACGCCTGTGCCAGGCGTTGGGTAAAATAAGACGCCCCATTTACGTGGGGGTAATAGGTGTCGGATGCAATAAGGACTTTCATGTCTTCTATATACTAGTGTGTTATTTTTTGCGTCCCTTCAGGAAGTACCATAGTACTAAACCGAGCACTGCAAGCGCAATCACCCCGTACGCAAAATAGTTAAAGTAAGTACCGATCTGTTCATACGCTTTTCCAAATAAAAGACCGATCGTGAGAAAAACGGCCGACTGCATAAGGGTAATGATCAGGCAGGCCAAGACGAACAGGGGATAGTACACGCGCACCATGCCTGCGGCGATAAACCCTGCAAAGCCTATGCCTTGGGAGAATTTAAAGAGCATAGTTGTTTTAAAGCGGTTTTTTTCCATCATGCCTTTTGCTTTTTGGATTGTTGCTTTTTTAATACCAGACACGCGTTCCAAAAAAGTAGTGATGGGGCCACCGCCGAAACGGCCCACACCGTACCAAAAACTGTCGCCGACAATGTCTCCAGCAACAACAACACCATAGACGATAAAGGGATTAAAAATACCAATCGTTACTAAAAATCCTGCAATGATCGTAATTATCGGCCCTTCAATAACGGCGAGTGGAAACAAAATGTAATAGCCGTAGTGCTCAAGCAGCACAACTGCATACGCAAGGGACATGTGGGAAGTATATCGTGAAAAAGAAAACCCGGACTGTTCCCAGCCCGGGTAGCTTGAATGCTATTGACGCATCCAGACGAGAAATCCTGTCCACCAGGCCTGCGTCACGAAGTAGGCCGCAGTGAGCATCATGCTGAACATGAGGATGCCCAACTGCGTCGCACTTCCCACGCTGGGCGAGATGTAGAGGCTGCCGTCTGGTCGGCGTTCGGCTGCGCCGTGCAGCATAAACGCCTGAAGTGTGTAGAGCAGGAAAGCCCAGACCACGACGCAGGCGATAGCCAAGAGCCAGTGACGACTCCAAAACACTGGCACAGTGCCCATGGTGGCGAAGAACAGCACCATGACGATGGGGAAGAAAATCTCCCCGCGTTGGAAGCTCGCATCCATTTGGGCGGATACGAACGGTTGGTAGAAATCGATGATTCGCTGCATAACTTCCTCGTCGATTTGCTCCTCTACTCACCATAGTAGGGGCGTTGGAATGAAAGGTTGGTGAGACCTAAACTACTACGTGTATTATACAGACAAAAATATATTATGTCAAATAAGAAATTTTCCTTGCTTCGACACATCTTAGGGATGCTGTATACTGGCGGCAGGGCAGAATTATAAGTTTTTAGATAACTCAAATGGCTGAAGAAATTGCATACTGTGTGAAGTGCCGCGAGAAGCGCGAGATGAAGGACCCGAAGGAAGTTGAGATGAAGGGTGGTCGCCGCGCAATGTCAGGTACCTGCACCGTCTGCGGCACGAAGATGTTTAAAATCCTCGGTAAGGCTAAATAACAGCCTCAAACAAAAAAGCCCCCAGTTGGGGGCTTTTTTATGCGTGCGTGTTCGGGTATTCGCGATGGACGTCTGCTATTTCTTTAAGTAGTTCTTCTGGAAGGGTAATGTTTCCACCCTCTATATCGACAGCTAACTGTTCTACCGACGTGGCGCCAATGATAGTGCTTGTGGTGAACGGACGCGACGTAGCAAACGCAATCGCCATAGCGGCTGGGTCGAGGCTGTATTTTTTTGCCAAATCAACGTACCGCTGTATTGCGGCTTGCGACTGTGGTGGGTTGTAGTGCGCATTGCGGTCGGTCAACGCAAGGCGCGAGCCAGCAGGGCGAGCGCCTCCTAGATATTTACCAGTGAGTGAACCCATTGAAAGTGCCGAGTAGGGAAGCAGGCCTATATTTTCACGCAAACACATCTCCGAGAGGCCTATCTCAAACTTTCTACTCAGTAGCGAGTATTGATTTTGGATAGTGGAGATTTTCGTAAGTCCCTTTTCACGCGCTAAATTTAAATACTGCATAAGGCCCCACGGCGATTCGTTCGAAACACCAATGGCGCGTACCTTACCTTCTTTTACAAGTTCGGTAAGGGCTGAAAGAGTCTCCTCTATTGGTGCGCCATCTTGTGATGTGTCAACATCTTCAACTCCGTATCGCCCCCACACATTCGTAATGCGGTCTGGACCGTGTACTTGGTAGAGGTCCAAGTAGTCGGTGCCTAGGCGCTTGAGCGAACCGTCGACTGCTGCGCGGATACTGTCCCGCGTAAGCGTACCTCCTTCGCGTGTGCCCATTGAACCCTTTTGCATCATGCCCGCAACTTTGCTCGCGATTATAAGATCTTTGCGTTTGCCAGTTTTCTTCAACCATGAGCCCAAGTAACCCTCCGTTGTTCCTTGCTTAGTCTTGTCAGGAGGGATCGGATAAATTTCTGCCGTGTCGATAAAATTTATACCGTGCTCAATTGCATAGTCGAGCTGCTCGTGTGCCTGTGCCTCTGTGTTTTGCTGGCCCCAGTTCATAGTGCCCAAACAAATTGATGTCACTTCTATATTAGTCCCCGGTAGTTTTCTATGATCCATATTGAAGCAGTATAGCAAATGGACTTTCGACATAGTTATACACACCCAATTTCTCGCTATTTATATTAAATATAGCTACTTTTAACTTAGTTTAAGTACAAATTATAGTATTTATTATTTAATTTAATATAGAGTGTGCAAAATCTTAAAACGTTTTTAGAGATTCCATACGACAAGCTTGAAGAGATGAACTTGAAGGCAAAGGAAAATGCCGAAAAGAAATCACAAAAAGAGCTCGAGAAGGAATACACCGCGTACTTAAACAAGGAGAAGGGCATCAAGGCTATAACAGTGTGCTTCACCGACATCGAAGGGAGGTTGCACATGCTCGACTACGACAAAAAATTTCTTTTGGATTCTTTGTCGAACCTGACATTCGACGGCTCGTCCATCCGCGGATTTACTCCGCAGCACGAGTCCGACCTGCGTTTGGAAATCGACTGGGCATCCATCCGCCACATGCCTGCGGACGTGTTTGGCCCGGGCAAGGTTATCTTCTTTGCCTCGGTGCTCAATCGCGACCGCACCCCATATCACAGCGACTTCCGCGGCCGCTTGAAAGCATATACGGCAGAATTGAAGAAAAAGCAGGGTCTCACAGCCTTTGCAGCACCTGAAATCGAAGGATTTATTGTCGATGGCGAAAATGCCGAGCAGAACTACATGGTTGAAAAAGGTTTTAGCCTTATATCATCAGGCGGCTACTACCACTCGCTCCCAATGGACAAACTGCGTGTGTTTATAGATAACGCAGCCGAGGCACATCGCGCGATGGGCTTCAAAAACGAAAAGGACCATCCGGAAGTGGCACCGTCGCAGTTCGAAATGAACTTCTCGTATGCAGAAGTGGTGCGTACTGCCGACAACATCCAGCTCTACAAGCTGGTATGCCGCCAAGTTGCGCGCAACATGGGCATGACCGCAACGTTTTTGCCCAAACCATTTATGGGCATCAACGGCTCAGGCATGCACACCAACTTCTCGCTCTCAAAAAATGGCAAAAATATATTCCACGATGCAAAAGGGGAGGAAGGTCTCTCAAAAAACGCGTGGGATTTCGTAAAACGCCTGCTCAACCACGCGCCGGAAATCTGCCTCGTCATTAACTCGTCGGTAAATGCATATCGCCGCCTCGACCCGCACTTCGAAGCGCCGAATCAAATCAAGGTCTCGTCTGTCGACCGTGGCTCGATGATCCGCATACCGGTTGCCAACGAAAAAACGGCCCGCATTGAACTGCGCTCGGTGGCACCTGACGCAAACCCGTATCTTCTTCTCTTTACGATGATGAAGACGGGCTTGGAAGGCACTCCGCTTAAAAAAGACGAATCAAAACGCGACCGCATGCGCTTCCTTCCCGACAATATCTACGATGCAATTGCGCTGTGCAAATCAAGCAAGTTCATCACGGATATTTTGGGCGAGGACAGCAAGGACAAGTTTATCCAGTTCAAGCAACTTGCAGCTGACAGGTCGCCAAAAGCTTTGGGCACGACCATTAAGCGCACGGAGGTTATTTATCATCACGAAGTAACAAACCAACTTCTATGGAACAATTTCTAAGTTCTGCACGAGGGAAGATGTTCATGTGGCATTCCGTTCTGTGGATTGCACTTGGCTGCGCAGTCGGATGGATGGCAACGTTCTTTGCAGGTGCGTCCGCAGGTGACGCAACCAATTCGGCAATAAGTAGCGGTGACACGGCGTGGATGCTTTCATCAGCTGCCTTGGTCATGATTATGACGCCGGCGGTCGGCTTCTTTTACGGCGGCATGGTGTCGTCGAAAAACGTCGTCTCAGTTATCAAACAGTCGATGATAATTCTGGCGCTCGTCTCAGTGCAGTGGGTGCTGGTCGGCTACACCTTGGCCTTTGGCCCAGACGCTGGTGGCCACGGCATCATTGGCACGTTTGCGCACTTCGGGCTGCGTGGTGTCGGCTACGCTCCGGACCCAGCCTATGCGGCAACCATTCCCGCACTCGTGTTTATGATCTTCCAAGCGATGTTCGCGATAATCACGCCGGCACTTATCATCGGTGCGTTCGTTGAACGTATTAAATTCAAAACGCTTGTGGTGTTTACGCTGTTGTGGGCAACACTCGTATACGACCCTGTTGCGCACTGGGTATGGTCGCCAAACGGCTGGCTGCACGCGCTCGGCGCCTTGGACTTTGCGGGCGGTACCGTCGTGCACATGACAGCAGGCTTCTCTGCACTTGCGGCGGCGATGCTTGTTGGTAAGCGCATGCAAAAAACTACTCCGGCGGAAGTTGCAAACAATGTTCCGTTTGTCATCTTGGGCGCAGCGCTGCTATGGTTTGGATGGTTCGGTTTTAACGCGGGCTCGGCGCTCGCCTCGGGTGCCTTGGCGGCAAGTGCGTTCGTCGTAACAAACACCGCGGCAGCTGCGGCAGCGCTTGTATGGGTCGGCCTCTCATGGGCCGAAAACGGCAAGCCGTCGGCCATGGCAGCTGCCATAGGTGCTGTCTGCGGCTTGGTTGCGATTACACCCGCATCGGGCTTTGTTGGGCCAATTGCCTCAATTGCGATAGGCATCCTCGGCGGCGCTGTTACCTACTTGGCAGTGCATATTCGCGGGAAGAAAATCAAAATCGACGACAGCTTGGATGTCTGGGCGGGCCACGGCATTGGCGGCCTTACCGGCGCAGTATTGACCGGTGTCTTTGCTGAAAAGGCGATTAACTCGGGCGGCAACAACGGCCTCCTGTTTGGCAACCCGCATCAGCTTGTGGTGCAAATTGCAGCCGTTGTGGCTGTCGGTATCTACTCGTTCGTCGCAACCTGGGTCATCCTTAAAGCCATCGGGCTCTGGTGGCCGCTGCGTGTTACTTCCGCTGAAGAAGAGGAAGGTCTCGACATGTCAGTCCACGGCGAAATGGCATATCGTTCGTAGATTTATACAGTACTAAGCAAAAAACTCCCTGAGAAAAGTCTGGCGAAAGTTCCGCGAAGCGGAACGAGGATCCCCGAGGACTTTTGGAAGGGAGTTTTTGCGTTGGCTTTATCCGTGCGAATAGAATTCGTCTTCTTCTGATTTTGTTTCGTCGAGATCTATTTTTTCTGTTTCTTTTAGTTCCTTCGCCAACTCTTCGTTGCTTGTGTGTTGAATATCCTCTTTTTCCTGATCAGCAATAACAACCGCGCCCGACGCCCAAAAATACAACGATAAAAAGATGAGAAAAAGAATTATCACCACGATACCAACGGTGATCCAGCCCATGTATGAAGTATACACTATTGCCTTTTTATCAAGATTTTATGCCCTTTAGGCTACTGTAACCTCTGGAGGCGTCGCCTCTAGATAAAATGGCTTACCGTCAAACAATTTTTGCACCTGGCGAATGGTACCATTGCTATTCGCGCAGCATAGATAGAAACACGGTTTTTTTAGAGCAGGAAGACTACGAACGATTCCTACAAGCGATGTATCTAGCCAATAGTACTGCACGAATAAATCGTAGTGATTTTTATCATCCCTCACACGCTGAATTGCTTTCTGTGCCTCGAGGAGATCAACTGGTTTCCATCGGTGCATATGCGCTCATGCCTAACCATTTTCATTTGTTGATAAAAGAAAAAGAGGAAGGAGGAATAAGCGAATTTATGCAAAAACTAGGAACTAGTTTTTCGATGTATTTCAACAATAAACATAAACGCATAGGCAATGTATTTATTAAACCTTTCCGTGCAAAACATATTACTAATGATAGATATCTCCGTCGAATCAGACAATATATACATCTTAACGCTGCAGAACTTTTCGAGCCTGGATGGAAACAAGGAAAAGTTTTTAATCTGGCTAATTTGGAAAAACGTCTTCAGGAATACCGCTATACTAGTATTCCTGACTACTATCAATCCCACCCTAGAGCAGAAAGAAATATTCTTGATTACAACGCGTTGGCTTTTCTACACGAAGCACCGGTTCTTTCTTCGGTATTGGAAGAGGCGAGAGAATATTACCGTAACCTCGGCCTCTAGTGGTGTCTGGAGGCGTCGCCTCCAGAGGTTATTTGCCCTGCCCGTAGTATTTTTTAAGCAGTGCGACTTGGCCCGCGTAGGTGTCCGAGCAGTGGAAAACACCGTTCGAATCGTGGAAATAGTAAAGACAGGACGTGTTTACGGGGTTTAATGCGGCAAGGACCGCGGCAACGCTGGGCTCGGCTATTGGGGCGGGTGGCAGCCCCAAATTTTCGTAGGTATTGTAGGGCGAGTCGATATATTTGTCTGCCGGAAGCACGGGCGGCCACCATGCACCCTTGCTTGGAGCTTTCGCATATTGGAGCGTCGAGTCCATCTGTAACTTCATGCCGTCGAATATACGATTCCAGATGATGCCGGAAATGATGCGCATCTCTGTCGGGTCGCTTGTCTCTCGTTCAATAATGGACGCAATCGTAAGGCCTTCGTTCAAAGGAACGACTTTTTGTATTGCGGGTGTATAGCGCGAAAGAATGGTGTTTTCAAACTGATTTTTTATTTCGGTTTGTACTGCAACAACCGACGTGTCATTGCTGACGGCATAGTCATCGGGGGTTATTGTGCCGTCGTTTAAATCCTCGTTTGATATCGGCGGCAGCTCGAGGAACATTTTTTCCGTGTTTGCATCCCACCCAAGTGCGTTTGCAAACAAGGCTGCGACCTGCTCTTTACGTAACCCTGGGTCGATTGTTACAACCTGCGGTACATCGCCTGCCGCAGCAACCGTCTGATACAGGCCCGAACGTGCTATCACTTGGCTGAGCTTATCGAAAAAATTTCCAGCGCCTGCTACTGCCGCTGCAACGGGGGTATCTTGATTTGAAAAAAGGATTGCCGCGGCCTGATTTTCGGTAATGGTTTTATGTACGGGGTCAACGCCAAGCGGGAAGGGAGGTTGTGCGTTTTGGTTGGTTTGCTGCCAAACCACAAAGCTTGGCAATACAAAGAAAAGGGTGGAGAGGACAAGGACACAAAGCCCGAGCCCTACTAAAAATTCGCGGCGTCTCCAGACTGCGCGCCTTCGCTTCGTTAGCATTGTGTCTTCATCATACCAATAAATATGGGGTACTATAAAGCCATCATGAGCAGGCATTTTTTGCATAGGCGCAGTACGTGGCGGGGGAAATATGTCGACCTGTGGAGCATCCCGCACGTCATTTCGGGTATTGTAATCGCATATCTTGTCTTTTTTGCCGGTATAAAATTTGACGTAGGTTTTTGGATAGCGCTCAGTATTGGCATCGGGTGGGAGTTGTTTGAGCGTGTGACGAGGCTTTCGCGCACGGAAGCGTACACCAACTCATTGGGTGATATCGTCTGTGCACAAATTGGCTTTGTTGCTGCGTTTCTCCTGCTTCAAAAATTTAACAGCCCTGCCGCCGAGGGAGTCATTATATTTATTCTCTGTGCCATCTTTGGCATCTTGTGCCTGCTTGGCTATCGCGCGTTTAAATATTACGGGTAAAAGAAAACGCCCCCTAGTGGGAGCGTTGTGTAGGTCGGAAGCTGGGGAAGAATACGGTGAGCAAAAGCCAGAAGATCATGCCAAAGATAGACATGAGTACGAACGACATTATGCTGCCCGGCGAGTTATCAATCTCCAGTTGTTTGTGGAACATGCCGCTCACAACACCTTGTAGGCCGTAGCCTACTACGTAGACGATAACGAAAAACGAGCCCATTCTCAGGCAAAATCTAATTACCGGCATTATTACGAACCCTCCTTACTTAATTTCAATCTAAAAACACTCTACAAAAAATATAAAGTTTGTCAATTTTAGAGGACAGGTTCGCGGGCGCCGTCCTTAAAGAAGTATCCTTCAAGAGAGTATGTGTCGTAGCCGTAGCAAATAAACGCAATGGGGATGCCTATAAGGATGACGTGCGGCCAGACGACTTCGCCGAAGTAGGAGAGCGATAGGGAAAGCCAGAAGAGTAAAAAGATGGATGTCCAGCGAACTTCTATGCCGAGGATAAAGAACATCGCAATAACGATTTCTATAATGGCAGCGCCAAGCACCAAAAAGTGCGGCTCAAACCCAAGGTAGTGCGCGACGCCATACTTGTGGCCTGCCAACGGAAGGGTGGCAACCTGCAATGCCAGATTATTGTGCAAAATTTTTGCATAAAACGACGCATACAAAAGTGATATGCCAAACGCAACGCGTAACAGTGCAAACGAGTACGGCGCAAAAAACTTCGCCAAGGCACTTTCGTTATAGTGCCGCGTTTCGCCGCGATGATGCCCCAAAATAAGTAGGACAATAATCTCACCCAAATAATTTGTGTACGTGAGCATGTATATCCCGTGGAAATACACTGCAATGGAAAAGAGCACGAGCGCTGCAACGGCCGCGAGGCGTACATAAAACCCTGAAATTATCAGCACACCCATGCATACCAGCAGTATGCGGATGGCTGGAGCGTACGCTCCGAACGTCGATGCAATAGGGAGCTCGGGCCCGTACGTTGCGCCGTAGTATGCTGCCGCAAGAAACGAAAGGCCAACGGTGATGCGTGCTATGGGTGCCGCATACGGGCGCAGGCGTGCAAACAGTGGCGCAAGCCAGCGTTCGAACGGGCGGAATATTGAAATACAAAAGATAGTTGTTACAACAAGAAATGAGATGAACGCCCAGAACATAAACTCGTGCACATTGGTAAATATCACCTGCCATTCTGAAAAACTTGGCATGCGCAGGTCGTTTTGTATTTCGCCCGGGGTGAGCACATACACCTCGTGGGCCGACGCAACAAGGGGGAGGAGGAAGGCAAGCACCGGAGCCAGTAGGTACCTTCGTATACGAAACATATGGCAATAGTATACTCCTGATATGGGGGCACTCCTTTCCAAAAAGGTCGCCATAGGCCTTTGTGTTGCCGTTGTAGCGCTCACCAGCGTTTTTTTACTATGGCATCTTGGCACCGAACCCCTGCAAGACTACGACGAGGCGACGTACGCGCAGGTTGTGCACGAAGCGCGTGCGGACGGCAATTTTATTTCTTTCACCTACGGCGGCGTTTCCTATCAAAATAAACCGCCCCTGATGTTTTGGGCCATGGCGGCATCCGAATCAGTCTTCGGGGAAACACCATTTGCCATGCGTCTGCCGTTTGCCCTTACGGGTATTGCCCTTGTCGCGGCAATTATCCTGCTTGGTGCCGAAATTTCAGGAAGTTATCTTGTCGGGGCGTTTGCTGGAGCCATTGCGCTTACAACGGGCCCCTTGATGGAGACTGCACGCCAAGTGCGCATGGATGTACCGGTTACGTTTTTTATTGTTGCCGCGGTGTATGGTTTTGCTCGAGCCTTGAAGAACCCGCGGTGGTTTTTGCTATTTGGATTATTCGCAGGGCTCGCGGTGCTGTGCAAGGATGTTATCGCCTCATTCGCGTTTCTTGCTGCGTTTTTCATCATGCTCTTTCTCTGGCGGGTTGATGTTTTAAAGAACAAACAGTTCTGGTATGGCATCGGTGTTTTTTTGGCTGTAACACTTCCGTGGCACATTGCCGAAACGGTGCAGTTCGGATGGGCCTTTTGGGAGCACTACATTGGCATGCAAGTCATTGAGCGCACACAGCAAAATTTGTTTTGGACGGTAACGATAACAAACGGTGATTTATGGAATTATGTAAAAGAATTTTTTGAACCGTGGCTCGCGGTAGGCTCTCTTGCACTTGTATATTTTGGTTTTAACCATACCTCTCTTCCGTTCAAAAATCGTCGATATATTCTGGCGTTTCTCGCTACCCTTTGTTGCATGCTGGTTGTATTTCTTGTGTCGGTCACGAAAGCCCCGACCTATCTTATGCCGTTGTACCCGTTTGTGGCACTCAGCATCGCGCTTATATTTGGGCCGCTTGTCTCGTCGAGATATAAACAACTATTTTGGTGCGCTGCAGTCGGGCTGCTTCTATGGGGAGGTGTGATCACTGTGTACAACGCGTATCACTACAACCCGTATTATTCGATAACCCTTCAAATGGCTGTTGATGAGAAGGCGATAGGAGACATATTGGCAGGGACTCCTGTTGGCACACAGTGGTATGTCTACAACGACCCAAACCTCGGGAGCATTATGTTTTACAGCCAGCGGCTCGGAAACGTGGCGCTTGCACAAGGGGATGTTGTCGCCGCAGGGAGTTTTATTGTTGTCGATTCGGATTCGGTACCGCAACTCGCAATGTTATTCCCAAAATTAAAAACAACATCACTGTATAACGGCCCGCAGGTAACACTACTCCAAACGAACTAAATTTATTTAAACGAAAGGTTGCGGAAATAAATTCCGAGCGACAAAATTTGTGCGGTGATAAAAACGATATCGTGGATGTGGATGGAGTAGATGAGAATGACAATAGTGCCCGCGATGCTCAAATACCAAAAGCCTTTTGGGATGACAATCTTCTTTTCCTTTTCGGATGCCCACCACTGCAGGATAAACCGGAGAAAAAACACGAACTGTCCGAAGAACCCCACGAAGAGCCAAAAATAATCGTTATATAGAACAGACATCATAGGGGAATTATGTGCGGGTTACGCTGCGTACATAATACCTCTTTTCGTACGGCGATACGTTTAAGTGGATGCGCAGAAGCAGGTCTATAACCACGCCGAACGAAAAGAAGATGATGCTCGCGAGGAAGAAGAAGAACGACACCGCCACCCATACATTGCGCGCGATGTGCAGGCCTGCGGCAAAATACACGTAGATGGTCCAAAGCGTTGAAAGGATTCCAAAGAAAAACGACACCAGTGATAGGTAGCCAAAAAGGTGTAGGGGGCGCTGCGAATATTTATAAATAAACCAGATGTATAGCAAGTCGATAAAGCCGCGCACCGCCTTGCTTGACGTGTATTTGCTCACCCCAACCTCGCGGGGCCGGTGATTAACCTCGAGTTCGCCGATGCGGAAGCCTTTCCACCGCAGCAGCGCCAAAATATATCGATGCATTTCGCCACCGATGTCGAGGCTCTTCGCGGCTTCGCGGGTGTAAACGCGCAGTGTGCAGCCGGAGTCATGCACGGGGTCGGTAATAAGTATGTGACGTAGCGTGCGGCCTATTTTTGTTAAAAGGCGGATATTTCCGGCATCTTGGCGCACCTTCCGCCATCCAGCAACAACGTCGAGATTTTCTTCTTCAAGCAGGGCGAGCAGGCGGGGGATATCACGCGGGTCATTTTGCCCGTCACCGTCGAGCGAAATAATAATATCGTTTGCCGCGGCCTTGAAACCTGCATCAAGCGCGGTTGCTTGACCGTAGTTTCTATTTAAATCTAGTATGGTTATCCCGCGGAGTTTCTGGAGTGCGTCGCGTGTTTTATCGGTTGAACCGTCATTTACAAAAAGTAGTTCATATGGCCGCCCGAGGTCGTGGATTGTCTCCATCAGTTCGGTATACAGCGCACGGACGCTGCCTTCCTCGTTATAGACGGGCACGATAACGGAAATGGATTTCTTTTCAGTCATTTCAGTACTGTATACAACTACGTCGGAAACACAACCATGGGTGCCCTATAGTAATAGTAAATGCGCCGGGGAGGCCCTCGCAACTAGTGCTTTAGGCCTCCCCGGCTCACAGCCCCGGGTGTTTCTTTTTCATACAGTAGACGATTGACGATTACGTTACTTACACAGTGTATCAAAGACGGCTGAAGAAGAGATGAAGCGTGTTCGCTACTACCTAGGCCTCTTCGTAGACGTGTGCGACTTTTTTGAATGCGCGTTCCAGCTCCTTTAACCCAACGGGTTTGGTGAGATGGTGATGGAACCCTGCCTTCAACGCACGCTCCTTGTCCTCCGTTTGGCCAAAACCGGTGAGTGCAATAATGGCCGACCGCACGGCAGTATCCTCGTGCAAGCGGCGGACAACCTCGTAGCCATCGATGTCGGGCAGGCCGATATCCAAAATAAGCAGGTCGGGCTGTTGTTTACGCGCAGCATCAACTCCGGAGAGTCCCGTATATGCAACACTCACTTCGTGCCCGCGGAGTTCGAGCAGCCGGCTAAGTGCATTAGCCGCCGCCTCGTTATCGTCGACAACCAAAATAGAACGTTTATTTTTTACAAACCGCAGTTTCTGGCTTTTTGACGGGGCCGCGATTTTTACGGATTTTTTTTGTTGTTCGCTCGCAAGGGGAAGGCGTACTGTAAACTCGGCACCCTTACCTTCACCATCACTTTTTACCTCAATCGTGCCACCGTGCATCTCGACGAGTTGACGGGTGAGAGGCAACCCGACACCGAGCCCTTCAGTTGCCAGTTTGCCGCGCTTTACCTGAAAGAAGGGTTCGAAGATGCGTTTTTGCATCGCCCGTGAAATCCCAACCCCGTTGTCCTTGAAACGGATGACCGCCATGTTCTTTTCGGTACTCACACTGAGCTCAAGCCGGCCGCCTGGGTTTGTATATTTCGCCGCGTTATTGAGCACATTAACAACGATCTGTTCAATGCGTATCGGGTCCACCTCAACAAAAAGAGGCGAATGGGGCATAGTCACGGAAAGTTGGTGATGCCTGTCGCGTATGATTGCCTGTACCGACTCGACCGAATGGTCGAGTATCGAATTAAGAGACACTGTCTCCTTGCGGAGCGCGAGCTTGTTGCGGGAGATGCGGGATATGTCGAGCACGTCGTCGAGCATGCTGCGCATCGCCTGTACGTGTTCGCCTATGGTCCGCACAAGCCCGGGTGTTTCCGCACCATCCGATTTTTGAAGCCCCAGAAGTTCGATGGACGATAGCATTGCCGCAAGCGGGTTGCGCAGTTCGTGTGCCAAAATCGCGAGGAAATTTTTCTTTGCCTCGTCCTCGGAGCTAATTTTACTGAGTGCCTGCTCAAGTTCCTCGACATGTTGGGAGAGTTCCTTCTGGCTGTTTTTACGTTCCTCCACGGTAGCCGTAAAAATAAGAAAGAGCGACGCAAGCGTGCCGATAAATACTCCAAGTGGAAACAAGCCAAGATGGGCGTACGGCCCCATACCCATGAGCGTCCCCGCAATGGCAATACTTGAGGCGACAAAAATAGCAAGCGTCGTGCCGCGCGGGCCGGTGCGCAGTGCTACCCACGTGAGCGGGATAAATATGTAGTAGGCAAATTCCGCCTGCGGGGTAAAAAATATAAAACCGGCCGTTAGTGCAACGCTCAAGACCGAAATAACCAACTCCGCATACTGCCCGCTTTTTCTATGGAAGGCCGGGCGCGAAAGCCATTTAAGCAGCAGGGGAGAAAGGATAAGGATACTTATTGCATCCCCGCTCCACCATGCACCCCATGAGGATGCGACCCCAGCACTTGCTACGGTGCCCGCGACCCATAATGCAGAAACACCGATGGTTGCGCTTACAACAGGCGCAAAAAACGCGGTTGCGATGATACCCACGTTGTCCCGCATGCGCGAAAAACCGGCATCAAAATTAATAACGTGTTTTAGAAGATAGGCGCCGAGAACGGCCTCAAGCATGTTCCCGAGCCCGATGAAAAGTGCGGCTGCAAGGTTGGCGCCAAGGGATGCATTTACCGCGAACGCGGCAAGCAAAATTGCCGGCCACAGCCGATACCCGTAGAGCATGATGGCGGCAAGCGCAATTGCGGAGGCGGGCCAGACAAAGGTTGCGAATGTATTGACCGGATGGATGCTTAACCCAACGCGCCCAACAATAAAATAGAGTATAAAAAGTACGAGATACGGCTCGAGTTTTTTGAAGTGGCGGAATACTACTTCACGGTCCATGGAGGTTACGCAACGAACCGGTATCCAACGCCGCGCACTGTTTCAAACCGCGGAGAGCTGTCGGTCAGCTCGAGTTTTTTGCGCAGGTTTTTCATATGTACATCAAGCACGTTGCTCCACGTCATTGAATTAAAATCCCATACGTGGCTTGAAAGTTCCTCGCGGGTAAACACCTCGCCCGGACGGCGGAGAAAGCATTCGAGCAACGCGTATTCCTTGAGTGTCAGCGTGATTTCATCGCCATCCACGAACACCTTGTGGGTTGCCGTGTCTATCGTGATGTTGCCGACGGTGTGTACAACGGTCGGCATGGTCGACGGGCGGCGCGCAACCGATGCAATGCGCGCAATGAGTTCTTCGTGGGAAAACGGCTTCACGACGTAATCGTCGGCGCCTGCATTCAAAAGTTCAACCTTGGTTGCAGTCTCGCTTTTGCCGGTCAAAATAATAATGGGAGTTTTAATATGTTCCTTTCGGATATTTTTTGTTAGCGACACCCCGTCCATCCCGGGCAGGGTAAGGTCGAGGATAATAACGTCGTAATCGTTGTGGTACAGCGTCGCGCGGGTGAGTGCCTTTTTGCCATCTTCCAGCCAGTCGACCGCGAAGCCTTTTAATTCGAGAATCTTTTTAAGATTTTCGCCGAGCTGAACCTCGTCCTCAACAATTAGTAATCGCATAATGTGATAGTACTGTACCCGCGACTACATGAACATATCATGAAGAAACCTTCACCATGCGTTTACCAAAGCCAAAATAGCCTTTAAAATAATGTTTTTCTTTGGGTAGATGAGTTGGTCCCAAGTCTTGTGCGGCTACGAGAAAGAAATGTTCCGTAGCGGAAAGTGCCTGTTCGCGGCTGTATCCGCGCTCTAAAAACGAGGCAAACACCTCGTCAACACGGGCGTCAAAAAGCTCCAGTGACTGTTCCATACAAGTTATTAGGGACGATTTTGTACATCCGCATAATGCGCTCTGCCGTACGCGGGTGGATTTTTTTAACATGGTTCCACATGATTATCTTGTTTATGAGCTGCTTCTCGGAAGCACTTTGCTCTTTGTGTCCGCACTCGCTGCAGATGAGTATTACTTTCATATAAAATAACGATTAGCGATTAACGCGAACCCGTGTGTACGCTTCACAGTATGCGCGAGGATGCCTGAGATTATAGTGAAGAGATGAGCTCCTCAATGGAGCGGAGGAGTTCCTGTGCAGAGGCGTGCTCTTCCTTGAGCGTCGGTTTTTGGAGCATGAGTTCAAGCATTTGTGCGTAGCTATAGATGACCGCAAGTGCGTTACGCAAATCGTGAGGGGACTTCATATCCCAAGAGTGTACTACAAATCTACGAATGTTACTGCTGGTTTAATGCGGCGCGAGTTGCGGGGCCGACATAGCCTACTTGGTCGATATTATTTGCACCTTGGAATTGCTCGACCGCCGCCTGTGTCAGGTCGCCGTAGTATCCGGTAACAGGGCCCGAATAATCGCCGAGCGTTGTAAGCTCGTTTTGGAGCGCAGTTACGTCAGCTCCTGTTGAACCTATATCGAGAAAATTATTGAACACGTATCCGCTGCTGGTACTTGTAGTTGATGTGGTTGTATTTGATGTAACGCCGTCCAAGCTGTTTAACACCGCACGCGTTGCGGGGCCAACGACACCTATCGAGTCGATGTTGTGTGCAGTTTGGAATTGTTCAACCGCCGCTGTTGTAAGGTCGCCGTAGTAGCCGGTTGCAGGGACCATGAGATATCCTTCTTGGATAAGAATATTTTGGAGTGCCGTAACATCGGGGCTTGTCAGGCCAGGGGAGAGATAGGTTTCAAAATCATATCCTGAGGCGGATGAAGTCTGCACCGGCGTAGGTGTGGATGTAGGTGTCTCTGTCGGAGCGGGCGTCGCGACGAGCACAGGCGGCGATATCACATCAATAGTGATGGATGTATTGGCAGTGTGTCCATTACCATCGGTCGCAGTTATGGTGAGGACGTGCGTGCCGATTTCAGTCTGTGCGGGTGTCCAGTTGAACGCACCGGAGGCAATGTCTCCGTTTGAAACGGTCGAGCCGCTAAACGAGTCGTTGACTGAATACGAGGGGTTGGTAAAGCCAATTTGTGAAATTTCGAATGCAAGCGCTGTTCCGGGGCTGACCGCCGTGGACGGTGATATGTCAGTGATGCTGATGCTCGGCGTTTCGACAGTGATAGTAAGGTGGATGACGGCATTTTTGCCGGTCGAATCGTTTACGTAGATTGTGATGCTGTGAGTCCCGAGATCATTACTATTCGGTGTCCAAGAAAAATAACCGCCGGAATTTATATCGCTGCCGGAGAGGCTGCTGCTTGTGCTACCAGAACCCGAGAAAGTATCCTGCAAGGCAAATACGGGGTTTGAAAAGCCTGGTGCCGCAACGGTAAACGTTATTGGGTTGTTTACAATCACCGCGGTTCCGGAATTAAAACCCTGCACCGTAGCATTTGCGTTGCCATTGACCTGAATGGTTTCGACAGCAGTTGCGCTGTGGCCCGAGTTGTCGGTAATTGTCACCGTAATGGTGTGTGTGCCGGTGTCATTGTTTGTTGGCACCCACGAAAAATTACCCGAGCTGTTGATGTCGCCGCTTGAAACGGACGAACCGTTAAACGAATCGCTGAGGGAGTAGGTAGGATTGCTAAAACCCGATTCTGCGGCGGTAAAAGTAACTGTCTGCCCGCTTGAAACATTTGAGCTTGGAGAAAGCGATTGGATGGAAAGGGAAGGTGTCGCGGTTACGTTTATTGTTTCAACCGTCGTCGCGCTATCACCCAAGGAGTCGGTGACGTTGATGGTGAGGTTGTGTGTGCCGACATCATTGCTGTCGGGAGTCCATGAAAAATTACCCGACGCATTTACTTGACCGCTCCCAACGCTCGAACCTGATGCCGAGTCGCTTACCGTGTATGTGGGGTTGCTAAAACCGGCAACGGAGACGTTAAAGGATACGTTTGTACCCACCCCGACACTGGTGCTCGGCGAGAGCGATTGTATCGAAATGGACGTGCTGGCATACGCAAACGCCAAGGGGAGTGCGGAAAACCCAAGCACTGCAAGGAGGAGATACCGGCGTATATATTGAAATTTCATACAAAGTACATGCGCACTGGTAATGCTGATGTATACGTATGCTGGCGGCGTTTGGTTCTTTTTAATTTAGCGGCGTTTGCCGAACAGCTGCAACAGCTCCAAAAAGAGGTTGATGAAGTCGAGATAGAGTGCCAAGGCGCCCTGTATTGCCATGCGCTTTTCGCCCTCGGCACCGCCATTTGCCTGCCCGTATGCGTAGAGCCATTTCAA
>Ga0206876_1061_pt1 | contig 31506 bp, 36 predicted proteins | sample Alteio_BWOrgCont_10_FD_152619 | JGI IMG/M metagenome (GOLD analysis project Ga0206876, IMG submission 152619) | Enriched cells from forest soil in Barre Woods Harvard Forest LTER site, Petersham, Massachusetts, United States -... | ecosystem: Environmental > Terrestrial > Soil > Temperate forest >...
CGCTTTCAGTCAAAGCGCTCAAAGCAAACCCATGGACCGAAGCAACCGGCAAGTACAACAAGGGCGACAAGGTGGAAGGCGTCGTCATCAAGTTCAACAAGCACGGCGCACTTGCATCTATTGAAGAAGGCATCGCGGGCTTGGTACACGTGTCGGAGTTCGGCTCGGAGGAAAAACTCCGCGGCGCGCTCGAACTTGGCAAGCGCTATCCGTTTACAATTTCCCTCTTCGACCCCAAGGAAATGCGCATGGCACTTTCCTACGGCACTCCTGTCGAGAAGAAATAATTCTAAATTAGATAAACAAAAAACTCCCCGTCAGGGAGTTTTTTGTTGCCGAGGAATTTCGACAAAATTGCACGAGCCTTGGTATGCCACTCCATTTTAACAATTAGAATATCTACGTCAAGCTATGGAAATATAGCTGTGAATAATCTGCTATCTAAAGCCGGCAGAGGGAATCGAACCCTCAGCAACGAGCATACCAAGGCTCGCGCCGTACCATACTGCCGGCTAGCTACAACCGTAGCAAAAGCTAGTTCAAATCTTTTTAAAATTTTACTGCTTGGAGTGAATTGCCATCGTTGCGGCCTCGCGGCCTTCGGTAACCAAGAGTTCGAGAGCGTCGCGAACAAGCTTCTTTGATTTCTTTAGTTTATCAAGCTCCGTTGGTTTAAATTTTCCAAGGACAAATTTCACCACATCTTCCTCACCCGTTGGTTTTTTTAGCTTGCCTGATGGAGTTGTTGGAGAAATTCCGATGCGGATGCGTACAAAATCTTTTGTCTTGAGCGCTTTGTGGATTGAGTTGATACCGTTGTGGCCGCCTGAAGATGAGCCAAATGAGAGTTTCACTTTGCCGAGCGGCAAATCAAGCTCGTCCTGCAGCACAACAAACTGTTCGGCTTGTTTTTTTGACATCACAAGCTTCTTAAATGCCAAACCGGAGTTGTTCATATACGTGTCAGGCGTCACGATGATGACCTTCTTACCGAAGAGTTTGCCCTTCTCTCCTTCTTTCTTATCAATAGCCATCAAAAACTCACGTCCAACATTGTGGCGTGTACCTTCATAGTCTTTTCCTGGGTTTCCGAGCCCTGCAATTATCCAGTTCATCGCAAAAAGTGTATCACAGATACCTGCCCACCGGCAGGCAGGCTTGCATCTTCTAAAAAGAGGACTACAATGTCTGCATGCAAGAGGAAAAACGTGAGAATTTTTTCACCGAACTCCTCAAATTCGCTATCGTTGCACTCGTCATCGTCGTACCGATACGGCTCTTTGTTGCGCAACCCTTCATCGTGTCGGGCATCTCCATGGTCCCGACGTTCCAAGACGCGCAATACTTGATAGTCGACGAGGCAACCTACCATTTCGAACAGCCGCAGCGCGGTGATGTGATTGTTTTCCGCTATCCAAAAGACCCGTCGCAGTTTTTCATCAAGCGCATCATCGGTCTGCCAGGCGAAACAGTGCACATCACCGACGACGGCGTTTCTATAACTAAAGCTGATGGCACCGTCGAGCAAGTTAACGAGTCATACGTTGTAAATAAAGGAAATGGTGGCGACCAAACCTACGTCGTGCCCGCTGGAAATTACTTTGTGATGGGCGACAACCGGCCCGAAAGTTCCGACAGCCGCGTCTGGGGATTTGTCCCGCGCGCCAACCTCGTCGGGCGCGTCTTCCTTCGCCTCCTCCCTATCCAAGATGCAGGGTTGTTCCCGGGGCACGCAACAGAGCCGCAGTAATAGCTAAGTTATTTTAATATGAGCGCACCGCAGAGACTTTCGCCGGCATCGTTCATCAAGCACGCAGCAGACGTTTCGGCATTCTATGGCTTCCGCCCGATGAAGGAGGTGGAGCGTTCGGTCCCGCCCGCAATCCGCGTCAAGGGTATGCACACGTTCGGCACGACCGCGGAGATGTGTGCCGTCTCATTCGGGCACAAAGTAAAGGATCCGGTGCTCGCCTTCTACGCATCCCCGACCCCGACCCATATTTCCCCGCAGTACTCGCCACGCGAGACAGGCGAATTCGGTTTGCAGGTTGTGGGCTCTCCCGATAGCCTCGGCGAAGTGCTGATGCTTAAGACCATGTTCGCGATTTTGAACGAATGGGGCGCGGGTGTTGCAAAAGTGCGCGTTAATACGCTCGGCGACCGCGACTCAAAAGCACGCTTTGAACGCGAGCTTGGCAGCTATGTCCGCAAACACGCAAACGAGATGAGTGAGTGCTGCAAGATGGAAGTCGCAAAAAATCCGTTCGCAATTTACAACTGTACAAATGCAACCTGCCGCGAGGTTATCCAAGACGGCCCGCGCGCGATGAACTTCCTGTCCGAAAAAAGCCGCATGCACTTTAAGGACGTGCTCGAACATATCGAAAAGCTCGGCTTCCCGTACGAACTTGATGATTTGCTTGTCGGCGATGAACGCGACCCGCGCTTGGTCTTCGCACTCGACCTTGCACAGGAAGACGCAACGGTCATCATGGCCTCAGGCGGCCGCTACGACGAATACATCCGCAAGGTAACAAACAAAAAAGACGGCAGCGCTGTGTCGTCCAGCATCCTCTTCCGCAAAAACGGCATCGCCCGCGCACACTTTATGCCGGTGCCATCCGCAAAAATACCAAAAGTATATTTTGTACAGCTCGGCCTCCGCGCAAAATTGGAAGGCCTTACTGTTGTCGACATGCTCCGCTCGGCGGGAGTGCCAGTCTCACAATCATTTGATGCCAAAAGCCTCACTCCTCAATTAGAGTCGGCAAAAGCACAGGGTGTCTCCCACCTCCTCATCATGGGCCAGCGCGAAGCCCTCGACGGCACCATCATCGTCCGTTCCTCCACAAACTCCTCGCAAACCATCCTGCAGCTCTCTGCACTGCCGCGATTCTTGAAAACGATTAAAGCCTAGTTGATTCTCTTTTCTCTTCTGCTATCTTGTGCACAGACACAGGAGGACATTCGATATGGCCGCAATGACACCAGAAAAAATTCGTGACGAACGAAAAAGCATCGAGGATGAGATTGAAAGGATAAATCTCAGAATGAGACATTATCCGCACGGGACACTGGAGCGTGCGAGCGCCGAAACGAGAATTGCGGAGTGGGAAGCTGAACTCAAAAAACTTGAACTCTAAGAGGTATTCATGCCTGCGATGAAACCCGGCAGTGGTGGACCATATTCCACTTTACGGCAGTTGCGATTCGAGAAGAGACAACTCGAAAATCAGCTAGAGAATGCCCCACTCGGCGTACGCAAACGTCGAGAGAAAAAGCGTGAACTTGAGTACGTTATCGAACAGCTCGAAAAAGCAAACGCCGCTGTACGCAAAAAATGACCCCGCCTAACAGCGGGGTTTTCTTTTTATATAGGCCAACCTTGCGAAAAAGACCATGTTTATGGTATGGTTTCTGTCTATGGCAGTTAATGCAGAAGTCCAGAAAAACGATAACGAATCAGCGGTAAACCTTATCCGCCGCTTTTCCAAGCGCGTACAGGGAACGGGCCTTATCCAAGGTACGCGTAAGCGCCGCTATGCTGTTCGCACAAAATCGGCGAACGTGCGCCGCAAGCAAACCCTCAAAGTCATCAAACGCCGCGAAAACGTCAAGGAATTGATCAAGCTCGGCAAGATGCAGGAACGCGCTCCTCGTGGCTTCCGCCGCAAATAACATCTCCAGTGCGGGCACCCTACAATAAAATAAAAGACGAGGTATTAGGCAAGCACTATGATTTATCGCTTGCTTTTTTACTACCTAACGAGATGCGCGCAGTGACACAAAAGACACGCGGTTACGATAAGGTATCAAACGTTCTCTCGTTTCCTCTTTCCAAAACCTCGGGCGAAATACTCATCTGCAAAAAGGCAGCGCCCCCGTTTACCGTCGGTTACTTGTTTATCCACGGCCTGTTCCATTTAAAAGGCCTCAAACATGGTGCTACAATGGAAAAACAAGAACGTCGAATTTTACAGCAGTTCGATCTTGAGATGCATGAGCAAAATCGTAACCGGAATTGATGTCGGCACATACCATGTCAAAGTGGTCATTGCAGAAAGCGCGGATGATCCGCGGCAGCCTCCACGCATCCTAGGGACCGGCTATGCCGAGAGCCGCGGCATGAAGCAGGGCTACATACTCTCCGGTGCCGAAACATCACGCTCAATTGCTGCAGCAGTTGCACAAGCATCCAAAGCCGCACACGTAAAGGTTAAAAAAGCATACGTCGGCATCGGTGGTATCGGCCTTGATGAAGCGTTCTCCCGCGGCGAGGCAGTAGTTGAACGTGGTGATTCGGAAATTACCGACCGCGACATCCCGCGTGCAATTGCCGCAAGTGAAAAAGCCTTGGCACCCGCTGCAATTTTAAACCGCCGCGTCATCCATACCATCCCACTGCGTTTTTCTGTCGACGGTGTAAAGGTCATGGGCCGGAGCCCTTTGGGGATGAAGGGCATGCGTATCGCTGTTGAAACTCTTTTTATTACCTGCCTCGACCGTCATGTCAGCGACTTGGTTTCCGCTGTGGAAGATGCGGGGGTTGAGGTGGAAGATATCGTCGCGGCACCTGTTGCTGCAAGTTTTGTTGCACTCACCAAGATGCAAAAACGCGTCGGCTGCGTGCTGGCCAACATCGGCGCCGAAACCCTTTCTATAATAGTGTTTGAAGATACGACCCCGATTTCTATAAAAGTCTTCCCTATTGGGGCATCAAACGTTACCAACGATTTAGCTCTCGGCCTCCGCATCGCACCCGAAGATGCCGAGCAGCTAAAACAGGGCGCAGTCTTGGGCGCACCGTTTCCAAAAAAGAAGATAGACGACATCATTGCAAAAAAAGTTTCCGAGATGCTCAAGCTAGTTGAAGCTCATCTCAAGAAAATAGGCAAGGACGAACTTCTTCCCGCTGGAATCATTTTGACCGGCGGCGGCTCACTTATACAAAGTGTTTCCGAGTTGGCAAAAGCAGCGCTCCGCCTCCCTGCCCGCACCGCATCGCTTGCCGAAGGCGCTGCAACTAAAATGCAGTTAAAAGATGGTTCATGGGCTGTAGCCTACGGCCTCACCATCTGGGGCATCACCCAAGGCGGCGACTTGGAAGTCCGCGACGAAAGCAACCTCTCTGACACCTTCCGTTCACTCTGGCGTTGGTTCAAAAAGTTTTTACCGTAAATAAAAAGAAAACGGACGCCTAAGCGCCCGCCGATTCATCAGGGGATTGGGTTCTGGCCAGAAGTCTTTTCTTGGCGACTTCTATCCTCCTCTTCCTGGCTTCTTCCTCATCCTTCAGTAGCTTCTTGCGACGACGATAAATTTCAGTTTGATTACAACCAAACTTTTCGGCCAGCAGGCCAGGATTGAAATCTTTTGCCATAAGCAGCTTATCGCGCTCGGGAGTAATCCATGTTTTTTTATTGCGATTGTCTCCCCCTGCAAACCGAGGTCGGTTTGTCCTTAACTGCTTAAGGCGTTTTCTATCCCCAGAAGTGAGCCCTTTTCTGTACATCTGCCGTACTCCCTTTTGTTTTCTCTGGTAAAACGGTACTTGGATTTTAGGGTTTTGTCAAAGTTTGCAACCCTAATAGAAGTGGTATACTTTGCGCGCAACCATTACTAAACAACTCCAGTATTCTATGCCACAAGTACAGACAGAAATCGAAGCGTTCGCACGGATCCGCGTCGTCGGTGTGGGCGGTTCCGGCAAGAACGCGGTCAACCACATGGTTGAAAGCAAGGTACGCGGCGTAGATTTCATTTCAATAAACACGGACGCGCAGGATTTGCATCACTCCCTCGCAAAAAAGAAAATCCACGTTGGTAAAAACCTCACACGTGGCCTCGGTGCCGGTATGAATCCGGAAATCGGCAAACGCGCAGCTGAAGAAACAAAAGAAGAAATCCAGCAGGCCATCAAGGGCTCCGACATGGTCTTTATCGCATGTGGTATGGGCGGCGGTACCGGCACAGGTGCGGCACCAATTGTTGCAAAGACCGCAAAAGAACTCGGCGCACTTACCGTGGCAGTTGTTACGAAACCATTTTCATTCGAAGGACAGCAGCGCTCACGCTTGGCAGAGCAGGGCTTGGACGAACTCCGTAAAGAAGTTGATGCACTTATCGTAATACCTAACGACCGCATCTTGGCAACTGTTGCAAAAGACACAACGCTCAAAGCTGCATTCGCTGCATGCGACGACATTTTGAAACAGGCAGTTGAAGGGATTTCCGACCTCATCACCCACCCCGGCATCATCAACGTCGACTTTGCCGACATTCGTGCAGTTATGGAAAATGCAGGTTCGGCACTCATGGGCATTGGTGTTGCGTCTGGCGAAGGCCGTGCCGCCATCGCTGCAAAGGCTGCAGTATCATCACCACTGCTTGAACTCTCGATAAACGGCGCAAAGGGCGTGCTGTTTGCAATCGCAGGCCAGGACGACCTCGGCATGATGGAAGTCCACGAAGCCGCAAAAATAATCACTGAATCAGTCGACCCGAATGCAAAAATTATCTTCGGCGCAATCAAGGACGACAAGTTGAAGAAAGGCGAAGTCCGCGTCACCGTTATCGCAACCGGCTTCCCTGCTGCTGGCATCACGCCACGCGGCACCCCGCTCTTTACCTTCGGTGGCAACCGCGAGCAAAAGGAAATTGATGTTGCGCCTATCAGCAAAATCTTCAATACACCGGCAGCTGCCGCCCCGAAAGAGCCGGTAAAAGAAGAGGAGGCTAAGAAGCCATCGCCTGAACCTGAAGCAAAACTCAAAAAAGAAGAAGACGAAGAGGATGAATGGGGCGCAGTGCCTTCCTTCCTCCGCCGACCTAAGATAAAATAGATTGCATGTATGACTTGGCAATTGTAGGTGGCGGCCCGGCAGGAGTCGCCGCAGGAGTGTATGCTGCGCGCAAGCGTTTGAAGACTGTTTTTATTGCAGAGACGATAGGCGGCCAGAGCACCGATTCTGTTGGCATTGAAAATTGGATTGGCACGGAAAAAATCTCCGGCCTCGACTTGGCAAAAGCCTTGGAAGCGCATTTGCGTGCCTACGCGTCGGATGTCGTCGAAATTAAAACTGGTGTTCGCGCCGATAAAGTGGAAAAGATTAATGGTGGGTTTTCAATTACTGTAAAGGGAGAAAAAATAGAAGCAAAAACAGTGCTTATTGCAACCGGCGGTTCGCGCCGCAAGCTTGCAGTGCCAGGCGCCGACATATTTGAGAACAAAGGCCTCACCTACTGCGCATCGTGCGACGGGCCGCTCTTTTCCGGCCAAGATGTCGTTGTTGTTGGTGCGGGTAATGCAGGTTTTGAAAGCGCTGCCCAGCTCTTGGCGTACTGCAAATCTGTAACATTACTCAACCGCAGCAGTGATTTTAAAAAGGCAGATGCATCAACCGTAAACGCAGTTTCTACACATCCCAACTTTAAAGCACTCTCTGATACCGAACCGGTTGAAATAAAAGGCGGCCCGTTTGTAAAAAGTATTGTCGTTAAAAATTCAAAAACAGGAGAAACGACCGAACTGCCAGCAGCGGGAATTTTTGTTGAAATTGGGATGGTGTCGGCAACCAAGCTTGTTGAAGGTCTGGTTGATATGGACGAATGGGGCCGCGTTAAAGTCGACGGCAAAAGCCAGCGCTCATCGGTGCTCGGCCTATGGTCTGCGGGCGACTGCTCGGACGGTTTGTATCATCAAAACAATATTGCCGCAGGCGATGCGGTAAAAGCGCTCGAGGATATCTATTTGTACATCAAGGCAAGTTAGGTTGTATGCCAGCAATACAGGAAAAGAAACCCGCCAGAGGCGGATCCGCCTCTGGCGGAAAAACTCTCGTCAGCCGCGACGGGACGAACATCTATTACGAGATATACAGGCCTGCGCAGGACTTTCCGAGCGGTTCTGGGGAACCGCGGAGAAGTCCTGCTTCGGCATTGCCAACGTTGTTCTTCGTACACGGCATCGGTGGCGACGTGGATGCGTGGCAATTTGTGCGCCCATTTCTATCTGCACAAGGCTACGGGGCGGTTGCGATGGACTTGCGCGGACATGGCCATTCCGACCATCCAAAGCACCGTGCCGCGCACAACATTGAACGTATTGAGGAAGATATACAGGCAGTGATGGATGCCGAGCATGTACGAAAACCAATACTCATAGGCCACAGCGGTGGAGCGGTTGTCGCGGCACAGTTTGCAGCACATCACAGCGATCTTCTACAAAAATTAATTTTAATCAATGGCTCGTATTGCCCGCCAAGCTGGCTGGCATCACCCCTGCTCCGCGGCATTGCAAATGTTGTTATCTCCGTTGGTGGTTTTATCAGCCCGCCATCATATAAAAAATGGCATTCTCCCTACCCGCTTGGCAAAACACATAAAGAGTTTGAAATATACGGCCTCGCGCGCACGATGTTTTACAACTCGCTGCGCAGCTACTTGTACACGAGCTACGAGCTTATCAATATCGATCTGAGTGCCCATCTCGAAAAAATTTCTATTCCAACCCTTCTTATTGCCAGCGAACATGACGGAATCTTCCCCGTCCATATCCAGCAGCACATGCAGAAAAAGATCCCGAACTCCAAGCTTATTGTTTTGAAAGACACCAACCATGTTAGCGTGCTCAACAACCCAAAAGGCGTTGCACATGCAATGCTGGAGTTTTTGCGTTTTTGACAGAAAAAAGATAGTATGTGCGGGTGTTGATATAGACGGCCCTATCGTCTAACGGTTAGGACGGAGGCTTTTCAAGCCTTAAATCGGGGTTCGATTCCCCGTAGGGTCACAAATGGTGGAAAGAGCAAATTGTTTTGCTTTTTCCAGCATTTGTGAGGCCGCAGCGATGTCCCGCAATTGCGGGACCGCGAGGCGGGGTCGGCAAAAATTCTGAGCGACGGCGAAGAATTATTTGTGACCACCAAAAAAATGGAGAGGTGGCTGAGTGGTCGAAAGCACCGGTTTCGAAAACCGGCATCGGGGAAACCTGATCGAGGGTTCGAATCCCTCCCTCTCCGCCCAAAGAAACTTTTATCGGAGGTATGTTGAGACCCATCTTTCCGAGGCGCTGTTGGAACTTTTCGGCATGGCTTCATGTTTTATTGTTCGGACACAACAGGAGGTCTAATGAAAAACGTGATCCTCTGCACGGGGACAAGGACTAGTTCTTTTAATTCTTCAATCAGCGAGCGACGCGCCAAGCATCTGTGCACGAAATTCGCTGTCGTCATAAACGAGATTCACAACATCGATATGCTGGAACGTAACCTCACATGCACCTGGGACGTGTTTGTGACCGACCAAAGCATGGTGAACTTGGTGAGGGAACTGCTTACTGCTGTTCTTGCTCCTGCAAAAATGGAGGTACATGAACGGGAGGAGAAGGCCTTCGATTCATACACTATGCTGGTATTCCACTGGCATGGAGGTGATGATGTCTGGGGACGGCCCCCGAAGATGTTTCTCGGAATTCTTAGGGATATAACAGAGGCATTTCGTGGTTTGGGATTTTCTGTAACCTTCGACGAGATCACGCAGGAAAAAGAACAGCTCGTTGTCTAATTTAAGATATCGCTCCGCCTGAAAGGGCGGAGCGTTTTTTAAAATGACCACTGCTGTTGAGGCCTCGGAACCCTCTGTGAAAACAAGCTAAAATTTCCTTGTGGGACAACGACCTGTAAATTCTAACTGCGGCATGCCCGCAGGATTGAGTGTGTGTGTTTTGCGACCGGTGCCCATAGGACGACTGAGCGACCGTTTCCCATTTGATAAGTCGCTTTACATTAGGTGTAAGTAAGCTAGAGTTTAGGTGTTCACTTACTCATTTTTCATAAACTTATGAGCCGAAATATTTGGATAGGAATTGTCGTTGTCGTTATCCTTGCAGCAGGTGCTTGGTGGTATTTGGATCAATCAAATGTCCCTGCAATTTCCGGAGCTACACAAATACCGACACAGCAAACAACCCCAAACGCTTCGACGCAAACTTCCGGAAATCTTCCAATTGCCATGCTAGCTAATCCAAACTCTGGAACAGCTCCTCTTGCCGTCGCTATCTCAGGAAGCGGGAACTTGTTCTATGGCAATTTAAAACTAGATTTTGGTGATGGAAACGTAGATACCTCAAACGATTTTATTAGCGCAGACAGCTATGGTAATAAAACTCTCCGCGTCTCTCATACATATACTTCGCCTGGTACCTATAGTATCAATCTCTTAGGTCAATCATGTGCGGGGGCTCCAATGCCGATTTGCGGCTCCTTCTCAACGATAGGCACTGTTACAGTTACGGTCCACTAACTCTTCCGACCGTCCCTCTCCGCCAAGATTTTTATCACAAAACTCCGGCTCATCACGAGTCGGAGTTTTGTGTATGACTGTGCGCCTATCCACCGAAAGATTAAATCTTTATGACTGGCGGATTTCGCGCAAGGTTTCCTGATGATATTCAGGAGACTGCTCCCGCATCGCGGTCCACACTGACAGCCCCACGATGATGACGCCACCTACGATGAGCGTCCACGTGAGCGCCATAGTCGACAACGCCAAGAACGGAAGCACAATAGCGGCGAGGCCGAGAACCGCAGTTACCCATTGCTGCCACATATACTTGTTCAAATTAGGGACTGGTAATGTCGACCTAGTGTCTCAGTATGCCTGAAGGGTGCTGTAAAAAATATGAACTCATCCGTTGAAATCAAACCCAAAATACGGTATGGTTTTTGGGCATGGCAGTGTCATGTAATGAATAGCGCGCGGTTAGCTCAGTTGGTAGAGCATCCCCTTGACGTGGGGAGGGTCACAGGTTCGAGTCCTGTATCGCGCACCTAGATGAAGCTTATTTCCCTTAACACGTGGGCCGGCACACAGTTCGAGCCCATAATGGAATTTATAAGTGCCCAGGCTTCTTCAACCGACATATTTTGCCTTCAAGAAATCTCCTACATTGCCCCGCACCATCTCGACCAAGCCGACAAATCTTTTGGTGACGCTTTTTTCCATGATCTTGTTGCCGCGTTGCCCGAATTTAAACCGTACTTTGTCGCGACCCATGAGCGGTTTAATTGGAGGCCCGTTACCACGGACATGTCGTTTGGTAATGCGATATTCGTCAAAAAAACCCTGCGCGTTGTGGAAGATGGCCACGTATTCGTGCATCGGGTAAAAAATGATTACATCCTTTCGGAACTGGTCGAGAAAAACTGGTACACTCTCCCACGCTTGGTACAGTACGTGCGCATTGCCGACGAAAATGGAGTCGAAACAACCATATATAACTTCCACGGCCTCTGGCACAAGGAAGGCAAGGGCGATATTCCTGCACGTATCGAACAGGCAAAGAAAATCCGCGAACTTCTTGATGCAACTAAAGGCCGGAAAATTTTGTGCGGAGACTTCAATCTGGATATTCGAAATGAAAGCCTTACAACTATAGAGGGCTCGATGCGAAACCTTATAAAAGAATTTGGGATACAAACGACGCGCAGCAAAACACACTATTCAAAAATCGACCGGATGCCGTACGCGGACTATACACTTGTGAGCAGCGATATCGAGGTACAAAACTTTTCGGTACCCAACCTCTCCATTTCCGACCACCTACCGATGATTTTGGAATTTGTATGAAAATTTTAGCGATAGAAACAAGCTGCGACGAGACGGGTGTCGCGCTCGTTGAAGGTACAAAAACTGAGAACGGCTTTGTATTTACCCAGATGGGAAATGCTGCATTAAACTCGCAAGCGGCACTGCATGCCGAATATGGCGGCGTGTATCCAAACTTGGCTAAACGCGAGCACGAAAAAAATCTGCCTATTATTTTGAAGCAAGCGCTCGATCCCCTTCGACAAGCTCAGGGCAAGCAAGCAAATCCATTCGATGGCGTTGATGCGATAGCAGTAACACAAGGGCCAGGGCTCGAGCCTGCACTGTGGGCTGGCATTACGTTTGCAGAAAAACTGGCGCAGGATATGAATCTCCCCTTGCTGCCAACTAACCATATGGAAGGACACTTTATTTCATCGTTGGTACAAAACGGGAAGTTAGAGAACGTACAGTTGCCGGTACTTGGGCTTTTAATTTCTGGTGGCCACACCGAATTTGTACTGATGAAACGTTGGTTCGAATATGAAGTCATTGGCGAAACACAGGATGATGCTGTTGGTGAGGCATTTGATAAAGTCGCACGCATGCTCGGCCTCTCCTACCCAGGCGGCCCGCAGATTTCAAAATTGGCAGAGCAAGCACGGAAAGAAAACTTCACGACCGATATAAAACTGCCACGACCGATGCTGCATGATAAAAATCTTAATGTTTCTTTTTCTGGACTCAAAACCGCCGTTTTGTATGCGTTGCGCGACCGCGGTGGAATCCAAACTTTTTCTACAGACAGCATCGCAGCGGTGGCTCTAGAATTCGAAACAGCGGTCGGCGATATCTTTATTGCAAAGACCCGCCGTGCACTTGAAGAAACTGATGCAAAAACATTTGTTATTGGTGGAGGTGTTGCTGCAAACACATATCTACGCGAAAAATTAGTGGCATTTTTAGCCGACGAATTCCCCAATGTCGAGATGCGTTTGCCCGAACTCTCCATTACCGGCGACAATGCGGTGATGATTGCCGAGGCTGCACTCGCCCGCGCCCTATCCGGCATCGACGACATCGCCCACGAGCCCATCCGAGCCTATAGCAACCGCTTCTCGATTTTGAAGCCGAAATAACCTACAATTGGCAGATGCCCGACAAATTCCTTAAACCCTACGACCCTCAGGCGACTGAAATCGCTATATACCAAAAGTGGGAAGAAAGCGGCTTTTTTAACCCTGATGTGTGTATTGAAAAAGGCGTTACAAAACCTGATGCCGAACATTTTTCAATAGTTCTGCCCCCTCCAAACGTCACTGGCACATTGCACTTAGGTCATGCTGCAATGCTCGCAGTCGAAGATATAGTTGTCCGCTTTAACCGTATGCGCGGCAAGAAAACACTCTGGATTCCCGGCACCGACTCAGCCGCAATAGCGACACAGTCAAAGGTTGAAGAAATTATATACAAGGAAGAAAAGAAAACACGTCACGATATAGGCCGTGATGAACTGCTAAAACGTATTGATGCATTCACCGACGCAAGCAAGACAACTATTTTAAACCAGTTGCGGCGCATGGGCGCGAGTCTCGACTGGTCACGCTACGCATACACTATGGATGAAAAGCGCTACAAGGCGGTGATGGAAGCCTTTGTGCGTATGTATAACGCGGGGCTTATTTACCGTGGCGATCGTATTGTTAACTGGGACCCAAAATTACAAACAACTGTATCGGATGACGAGGTTGAACGCATCGAACAAAAAACGCCTTTCTATTATTTCCAGTACGGACCGTTTGTTATTGGTACAGTCCGCCCAGAAACAAAGTTCGGCGATAAATATGTGGTTATGCATCCGGGTGATGCGCGTTATGTTCAATATAAGGAGGGACAGACGATAGATTTAGAATGGATAAACGGCCCAATTACCGCAACGGTTATTAAAGACGAGGCTGTCGACCCAGAAGTTGGTTCAGGGGTTATGACTATTACGCCTTCTCACAGCGGTATAGACTTTGATATCGCAAAAGCGCACGGCCTCGATGTCGAACAGGTTATAGATGAACGAGGCATATTGCTCCCAATTGCAGGAGAATTTGCCGGACAACACATCAAAAAAGCACGTCCCCTTATTGTAGAGAAATTAAAAGAGAAAGGCCTCCTCGTTAAAGTTGATGAAGATTATAGCAATACAATCGCAACCAACAGCCGTGGTGGCGGTATCATCGAGCCACAAATAAAACGCCAGTGGTTTATTGATGTAAACAAACCTATTAGAGAACGTGGTGAAAAAAGCTTAAAAGAATTGATGCGTGACGCAGTTGAAAGCAAAAAAATCAACATTACTCCGGACCATTTTGAAAAAACCTACTATCATTGGATAAACAACTTACGCGATTGGTGCATCAGCCGTCAAATTTGGTTTGGACACCGCATCCCCGCGTGGTTCCGTGATAACGAATGCAAAGTACAAGTTGAGTCTCCGGGCGAAGACTGGGTGCAAGATTCTGACACGCTAGATACATGGTTCTCTTCTGGGTTATGGACGCTATCGACTCTTGGCTGGCCTGAACAAACGCCTGATTTACAGACGTATCATCCAACTTCCCTACTTGAAACCGGATACGATATCCTATTTTTTTGGGTCGCCCGCATGGTACTTATGAGCAGTTTCTTGGTTGGACAAGTACCGTTCACAAATGTGTATTTGCACGGCCTCGTACGTGACGGTCAAGGCCGCAAAATGAGCAAATCGCTCGGCAATATCATTGACCCTCTCGACATGATAGAAAAGTACGGCGCCGACGCGGTACGTCTTTCACTTATCATGGGCGCCGCCCCTGGTAACGACCTCAAGCTCGACGAAAATCGCATCCGCGGGTATAAAAATTTCGCCAACAAACTCTGGAACATTGCCCGCTTCGTCTATCAAGCAAAACGAGGAGATAGTATCGAACCAGAGGATCAATATGTTTATAAAGAAGCGTGGCAAGTAACTATAGATGTTGCAAAACATATTGAAAGTTCTCGCTTAGACCTTGCTGCAGATGCCATGTATCAGTATGTCTGGCACCGATTTGCAGACACGGTGCTTGAAGAAAGTAAACCGATATTAAATGGCGATGATGAAGCTCGTAAGCTTTCGCGGCAGGCAGCATTGGCCCAAGCCTTTACTCTCATACTCAAAATGGCTCATCCCTTCATGCCATACGTAACTGAAGAAATATACCAGTCTTCACCTGTTGATTGGAAGAAGGATCGTGCTTTTTTGATGGTAGAAAAGTGGCAAGAGGGTCCTGTAGTCTAAAATCGCAGGTTATACTAGAAAGATGAGTCCAGGCGTGCTCCTTTTGGCGTTTTTAGGAGGTGTAGTGCCTTCGTTCGTGTGGCTTTTCTTTTGGCTGCTTGAAGATCGTTGCCAGCCCGAACCCAAGCGATATATCTTTTTTGCCTTTGTTGCAGGCATGTGCGGCACGATTATCGCACTGCCGCTTGAGCGCTATGTTGCAGGATATTTTTCAAGCGGGTTCGCGCTCTTCCTTTCATGGGCAACTATTGAAGAACTTCTTAAATTTGGTGCAGCTTACTTTGTAGCACTCCGTTTTGCCGTGTATGACGAGCCGCTTGATGCCGTTATCTACATGGTAACTGCGGCACTGGGCTTCTCTGCCCTTGAAAACGCGTTGTTTCTTTGGACCCCTTTGCAGCAGGGCGATTTGCTGCGCGGGCTTGTGACGGAAGATTTGCGATTTATGGGGGCGACATTGTTGCACACCCTTGCATCCGCAACCATTGGTATCTCGCTCGCACTTTCATTCTATAAACCCGCATCGGTGCGGAAGATGTTTGCATTCGTCGGAGTTATCCTTGCGATAACATTGCACACGCTCTTCAATTTTTTTATACTTCAGGAAGGAAGCACGGCGACATTCTGGATATTTCTCTGCATCTGGGTAGGTATCGTCGCGATGCTTCTGATGACCGAGCGGATAAAACAACCCGCGAAAGATTACTGCTGATTTTTTATTCCTCACCTTACTAAATTATGGCAAAAGAAAAACGATCACTCTTCGAATGGCTCACCGGCGGCACATCGGCCGAAAGCGATTATTCGTTTGAGGATTTGGAAAGCGGCGGCGCAGGCTACAACAAAACTCCAGTAAAAGGCGAAAAGCACCTGGTGCCTGTTGTTGAGGAAGAAGAGCAGACAGACGGCGAGCTTGCCGTTGATGTCTATCAAACACCCACACATATCGTAATCAAGGCCATGATAGCGGGTGTTCGCCCTGATGATTTGGATGTTTCAATAACGCGCGACATGGTAACCCTTCGCGGCAAGCGCGAACGCCACACCGAAGGTACTGCGGGCGACTTCTTCTTCCAAGAGCTGTACTGGGGTTCGTTCTCTCGCACCATCGTCCTCCCCCAAGAAGTTGAAATAGAAGAAGCTGAGGCAACCGAAAAGCACGGGCTCCTTACCATCCGCCTCCCCAAGCTCGACAAGGGCCGCCAAGCAAAACTCAAGATTAAATCAAATTAAACTAAAAGACCCCGTACGGGGTCTTTTAGTTTGCGTGTTCACACTGAGCTTGTCGAAGTGTGCCTGGGGCCGGGATCGAACCGGCGACCCCTTCCTCTTCAGGGAAATGCTCTACCAACTGAGCTACCCAGGCATGTTTACTGCTGCGGCGGCTGCGTCTCTATCTGCTTGCCAAAACTCTTAAAGAAATCCTGCACCTGCTGCTCAAAATTCTGCGTGTTACCGTAAGCTTTCTCTATATCCGTAACATACGGCTGGACGTAGATATAGTACGTCGCGCCGGATACGGCGATGATCACTATCCACCAGGCTATCGAGAAGAACCTCCCCCATCTGGCACTGCGGCGCATGCCACGTACAATATGGTTCGTTTCTTCCGTCATTGCCAGGTTCTTTTGAACCAGGCGTTTGAGCTCTTCAATCTCCCCATCCACAAACATGAATATAACAGATTAGAGGTCTCTTTTCCATGCCAAATTGACATACTACGAATATCAATGTATTTTAGATATAGACACAATTACGGGAGGTGGAGGATGTCGCACTTAAAGCTAGTCGAAAAAGAGAAGCAGGACCCCCAAGTTCTTGGGATTCTTCTCGAAATAGCCCTGGCTGATATGCCAGATCTACCCAAGCTTGTCAGGTGGCTGGCAACGCCAGAAGTCTGCGAAATACTTGCGAAGGAGCAGGATGATTGGCTCTTATCCTGGCTGAAATACAAGCCATTCATTGAACGCTTCAAGAAGCTCGAACTTCCCCAAGCGATTGCACTCTTTGAACCTCTCGAGCAGACTGCGCGATGGATCGAAGGGTGTGCATTGGAAGGCTGGGAGACCGAGGCCTTCATCGAGCTACTACTCGAAATCTCTCCAAAGAGAGAGAAAGCGTTCCGTCAGCTGCTCGAATACGAGATCAAAAAGCGCCGAGACGAGCAGACTGCAATGAAGATTGCCGACGAACTCGCGCTCTGGGTCGGGCTCTTGAAGAGACTTTGTTCCTGATCGTACGTGCACGAATGAGAAGCCGCTTGGTATTCCACCAGCGGCTTCTTTTTTATTTAAATATTTTCCATGCCCTCACTAGGAATCGAACCCGGATCTTTCCCTTAGGACGGGATTGCTCTATCCAAGCCGACGCTTTGGTCGGCTCCCCGACTTAACGTCGGGGTTGAGTTACTTGTGTCCCCGGCAGGAATTGCACCCACATCTACCCCTTAGGACGGGGCTGTTCTATCTATTGAACTACGGGGACTTACGGCAGGATCTTAATGTAGCCCTCTTTCACCATTTTCTCAATATAGTCTTTACGTTTAAGTTTCTTGATTTTAAGTTCAACCTTGCGAGCCTCAGCTAAGGTTTTATATTCTTGAGTCAATAAAACTTTTTCTATTCCAAGTCTCGCAGTGGTAGCCGTATGTTTCAAGGCGTGTTGCTTCAGTCGCCTTTCTATATCGTCAGTACTTCCGACATAATATTGCCCATTTTGAGTTTGGAGAATATATACAAATGCCATATTCCTTTTCTATCCAAGCCGACGCTTTGGTCGGCTCCCCGACTTAACGTCGGGGTTGAACTACAAGGGCTATAACGCAAAACCAATCCCTTATCGAGATTGGTTTTTAGTATGCAGCAGAAATTAAGAAACCGCTACGCTGCAATGCCGAGTTTGCCTGCGATTTTTTCACGGTCGAACCCAACCATGACATCCTCGCCAATGACGATAACAGGTACGCCGAGCTGGCCTGTCATCTGGATCATTTCATCGCGCTTCGTGGCATCGGTTGAAACATCATATGCCGTGTATTTGACATCCTTTTCAGCAAAAAACTCCTTCGCCATCTGGCAGAAGTGACAGGTCGGGGTCGTGTAAATCGTGACGCTCTTTTCCATAGAAATACGTTTTAGTTGCTAGTACCCTAGTATACCATTTTTGGTGCGAGTGGGGAGAATCGAACTCCCGCCCGATGCTTGGGAAGCACCAGTTCTACCACTAAACTACACTCGCAATATACACCTACCAAAGCGCAAAAATTTTACCACGAAAAGAGGGTGTGAAATAGCGACGGAAAGAAGCCTTGCGTTGAGGTGCTTTCTGCCGTCGCAGCCGGTGTGTTCTTTACTATTTGTATCACCCCTTCCCCAGGGCGTACGACGCCATAATGTTCGCGCATAAGTGCCTCTTGCCCCCGAGGTGTGGAAAGCTCTTGTACCGAGGCCGAAACGGCAACCTCCTGCCCCTGTAAGTCCTGCAGCTGCATCTTTGCCTCCTGCTGTGCAGTGGAGGCAACCGTAAGCCTTCCGTACATCTCATAGGCTGCTTGAACAGCACCGGCAGTAATGAGCAGCAACACCAAAGCACCCCCAAAACGTAGTGAGAAATTGAGCAATTCGCTCCTATGGCTCCGGCGCTTCTGGAACTCCCGCATATATGCTATTCTAGCAGGCATATGTTTGGTAAGAACAGCAAGCGCAACCTACAGGTACTCGTCGCCATCTTAGGCGTCATTGTCATCATCAGTATGATACTGTCGTACTTCTCCCTGCTGGTGTAAGAAAAACTCTCAAAAATTTAATTACTCTGCAGGCTCTTTTGAGCTTGACATTTTAGTATTTCAATATACAATTTGGCACGGAAGCTGCAGTGTATAGCTCGGGTTGTCCGGTGCTGACACTTGCTACGGAGGTTTCCATGAGTGTAGACACGACCGTCGTTATTGCCGCCCTTGTGTACCCGAAAGGACAAGGTGAGCGGGAATACACGGCCAAGGTGGTCCAGGCAGCCGAGGATCTCCTCGGCGAAGACGATGTCGCCTTCAAAAAGGCGAATCTGATCTTCCTCGACACCTACTACCGGCCGTACTGGTTCTCCACGCTCCAGCTCGCGAAGCAACTCGCCGCGCTGCTGACGCAGGACCAGGATGCACGCGGGGGTCTCGAGTATCGGCATCAGCCGATGATCGAGATTAACCTGGACGACAAGCGCGTCTATCTGTTGTCCCGCAAGGGAAACAGGAAGACTGCTGCCAACTCGCGTTCCGAAACCTTCGCCATCGTCGAAAGTAGTTCGATCAAGGAAGGTCCAGGTTGGTCGTCGCGGACCGACACGCGGTCGGTTACAGGTTCGGTAACGGGCTCGCTCACTCGTCACACCGGCAACTGAACACACGGCGCACTTGAGTTGCCGTTAAAACTCAAGACCCCTGCTATCAATTTGGATGCAGGGGTTTTTTGTTAATCGCTTTTGACCATCTTGAGGAAGACGTCCTCGGGGATATTGACGCGGCCGCGCTCGAGCATCTTCTTTTTGCCTTTCTTTTGTTTTTCGCGGAGCTTCATTTTACGGGTGATGTCGCCGCCGTACATGTGCTGCGTCACATCCTTGCTCATTGCGGACAATGTACGCGACGAAATGATACGGCCAAGCGCGCGGCCTTGGATTTTGGTGGCAAATTGCTGGCGGGGCAAAATTTTATATAACTTCTCAACCGCCGCTATTGCTTCCTCGTCTGCCCTATGTTTTGCAATAATGCGTGAAAACGCCGGCACTATTTCGTCGGCAACATAAATATCCAAGCGTGCAACATCAGCCAAGCGCAGTTCACGTAACTCGTACGAAATGGACGCGTAGCCTGATGAAACGCTTTTAAGTTTGTCGAAAAAGTTGCGCATCAATTCGCGCAGCGGCATAACAACTTTTACCATCACCCTGTCCTCCGAGAAATTCTCAGTCGATTCGGTTGCGGCCTCGTGTTCGAACAACAGCGGCATTAAGGCACCCAAATGTTCGACTGGCAAAATAATTTCTGCCGAGACAAACGGCTCCCACACCTGTGCAATGTCGCCGTACTCGGGAAACTGCGGTGGCGAATAGATGGTATGGCGTTTACCGTCTTTTGTTTCAACCTCGTAGGTGATGGTTGGGGTTGTTACAACAAGCGAAAGGTTTGCCTCGCGGCGTAGGCGTTCGGTAACAATTTCCAAGTGCAACATGCCAAGCAACCCACAGCGGAAACCGCGCCCGAGCATGCCTGAGGACTCTTCTTCAAACGAAAGGGACGAATCGGAAAGGCGCAAACGGGACAGTGCCTGACGCAGCGCGGTAAAATCATCCTGACTTTCAGGATAGACCGATGCCCATACAACCGCTTTCGGTTCGGCATAGCCTTCCAAGGCGGGGGCTTTTGAACCGTAGTCGCGCACGGTGTCGCCGACACGCGCAAGCCCCGGCTCCTTGATGCCTGTTACGACATAGCCGATGGAGCCGGCACTCAGCCCGTCTTTCATCGAAACTGGCAGTGGCGTAAAACTCCCTACATCGAGCGCGGTAAATTTGCGGCCCGTTGCAGAAAATTCGAGCGTGTCGCCTTTTTTGATTTGGCCATCGAACATGCGCAAATACACAATGACGCCCTGATGGTCGGAGTACTGAAAGTCGAAGACGAGACCGCGTAAAGCCGTAGCAGAACCCGGTTGCCGAGCTTGCGAGGTCAGAGGGTTCTGTGCAGGCTCTATCTTCGGTGGCGGGACGCGTTCGATAACAGCATCGAGAAGTTTGTCGACACCTTCCCCTGTTTTACCCGAGCAGGTCAAAATGCTCTCCGGCTCTATGTCGAGCAACTGTGCTACTTGGGCACGGACATCATCAACGTTTGCAAGCGGCGAATCTATTTTTGAAATCGCGGGGATGATAACCAACCCCAACTCCTGTGCTGTGCGCAGCGTCGTAAGCGTCTGTGCCTGCACACCCTGTGTTGCATCAACAAGCAAAACGGCGCCTTCAACGGCCGTAAGTGCGCGCGACACTTCGTATGAAAAGTCGATGTGCCCTGGTGTGTCGATAAGATGCAGGAGATATTCTACTCCGTCCCCGCCTGCGCGGGCAGGTTTTTTGTAGTGCATACGGACCGGCTGCATCTTTATGGTGATGCCGCGCTCGCGCTCGAGGTCCATAGAGTCGAGTACTTGGTCGCGCATTTTGCGCTTTTCAATGGTGCCGGTTACCTCCAAAAAGCGGTCAGCCAATGTGGACTTACCATGGTCTATATGGGCTATGATACTGAAGTTTCGAATATTCATTGCGGCATCTGCCTGCCGGCGGGCAGGTTCTCGAGCAGTCTAGCATTTTTTACCTAATTATGACGAGATATCGGTGGTTTCTATTGGCACGCCCGTTGTGTCGCGGAAGCGGCGGCGGAACGCGCTTGCGGCTTCTGCAAATTCCTGATTCTTCAAAAGTAGCAGAATGCCTGCTGTAACTGAAAGCCCCAACAGTCCGGCAACAGCGCCCTGCGCTATCAACAACCACGTCGTGTTGATAGTACCGGCAAGCCCCGTGTACAACAAAAAGAGATATGATGCCGCACCGCCAATGATGGATGCCGAGAAACTCTGGAATAAAAGTGACGAGATGCGAAGTGCCGGAATTTTGAAATCGCGCATAAAGAAAAACAGCCCAACCAAAAATTCGGCAATGGAGCCCAAGCTATAGCCAAGCGCGAGCATAAGTACGACAGTGCCCGGCACATCGCCTACGCGGAGTAATGCCTCGATAAAGTCGCGCGCAAATATGTTGGTATGGAAGAGAAAAACGAAAAATAATGCCGAGACAACGGAGACGGAAATGTCGGCAAATCCGTAGTAGAGCGGCTTGCGGGTATTACCTGCGGCATAATATGCACGCGCAATAAGAAGCGTCACCGACTGCGCGGCCAGCGAGATAATAAAAAGCGCGAGTGCTGCGGCAGTAAGGCGTGTTGCACTCCAGTCGAAGGCGCCCGCGCCGAGGATAACACGCACAAGCTGGGCGCGCAGCACGATAACAAAAATCATCGCGGGGATGCACCAGAAGAAGATGTGCCGGAGTGCGGTTTCAATATAGCGGACGAATTCGCCATGGTCGCCCGCCGCGTGGAGGCGTGCAAGCGTCGGAAATGCCGCGACCGAATATGAGACACCGATGATTGTCAGCGGCACGGCCTGCAAATTGTACGCAAACATAAAGATAGAGATGGAGCCGGCCGAAAGATACGACGCGAGCGCCACAAGTATAAGCAGCGAGACCTGCGTTGCGGCAAGTGCCAGTGTACGCGGTACGGAAAGTTTTAACACGTAAGTAAGCTCGGTAAACATCTCTTTAACTGGGAGGCGGTCGGTGCTCCGCTCGGCACCAAAAAATGGCAGCTGGATGGAGAAGTGCATGAGCGCACCCAGCACCACTCCCCACCCAAGGCCTGCAATACCCCAGTGCGGGTAGAGAAATACGGTGCCAAAGATAATGCCAAGGTTGTAGAGCAGCGGCGAAATCGAATACAAAAAGAAACGGTGGCGCAATTGTGTGAGCGAGCCAACAATGTTTGAGGCACCAAGTAAAATTGGCTGGAGCAAAAGTATGCGGACAAGCAGCACCAAGTTCGGGTCATTAATACCGGGTGCTATAAACGGCACAAGGTAGGGCGCTACCAAAAATATGATAAATGATATCGCTCCCATCGCGACAAAAAATACCAGCAGGCATTGTTCGAGGAACGAAATCATCAACCCCGGATGGCGCTTTTCCAAACGCGTCATCACGGGCAGCAGTGCATAGAGCGACAGAAGCGACGCTACCGTTGCAAAAAGAAAGTCAGGTATCCGGAAGGCGGCGTAATAGAGGTCGAGCGTGTGCGACGCACCGAAGTGTGCGGCAAGGAGTCTGTCACGCACGAGTGCCAACAGCTGCGAACCGAGCGCAAACGCGGCCAAAAGATATGCCGCCTCATGCATGCCGCGCGCCTCTTTACCAAAGGCAGACAAAAACGACCGTACCATTCCCCTATTCTACTGCGAAACAGGCGCTGTTGTCCCATCCTGCGGAGCGGGAGGTGTAGTGCCATCAAGAGCCGGTTTGCCAGCCTTCAGGTTCGAAAGGATGAGCTGGACCTGTGCATTGTTTGGGTTCGTTACCGTCAAATCCTCGAATTGTTTTATTGCATCTGCGGTATCATTTTGCGCGGCATACGAAAGACCGAGGAAATACTTGGCGTTGGCATAATCTGATTCGAGTTGTACCGCCTGTGCAAGCACCGGTATTGCATCTTTCGTATCGTTGTCCGAGTAGTAGAGCAGGCCGAGTTCAAACCAAATGGACGACACCCCGGGGGCGCTGTTTACCGCGGCTTTTGCCGCCTCAATGGCGCTCGCGATGTCCTTGTTGGAAACGTCGAGCTGCACGGCAAAGAGGATTGCATCGGTGTAGTCGGGCTTCAGGCTGAGTGCCTGTTGTAAGGCGGCAGTTGTCGCGGCCGTGTCGCCGTGTACCGACTCGAGGTGTGCGAGGTTGAGAGGGATTTCCGGATCATTCGGGTTATGCAGCGCAGCCGACGCGTACATTTGTTTTGCACTTTCATACGCCCCCTGTATACCGACCGACGCAAGCAGGTCGTACAGCTTGCCTAGCCCCAGATACGCGCGGTAATCATCCGGATTTTTTAGTATTGATTGCTGCCCATCGACAATTGTTGCCTGTGCAAGCGATGTGAACTGTTGTTGTATTGCAGCACTTGGTGTGGATGTCGCGGCCACTATCTGCTGCAGCGCAGTTGTACCGGCAAGCACTGCCAGCTGGAGTGTATCTCCCGTCTTTTCAACGTTCAATGCGCTATTCGCTGAGGACAAACCCCCCGGAATATCATTTTGCTGGAGTGCGTAAAGCCCTTGGTTGGTGTATACCTCCGCGAAGTATCGGCGGCCTATAAACCACGCGCTAAGCGCAAGTAGAAGTATGCAAACGATTACCACACCGCGGAATATCAACCCCTTTATACGGGATAGAGGAGTTTCAGTGGAAGGCAGCGTGTCACTCTTCATTGAAAAAGCAAACGACGCACCCGACAGGGCGAACGCCAGTAACAATATATTTTCACTGGGCGTGTAAAGAAATGCGCTACACCAGAGATACGCGGCGCCAAGGGCTGTTGCAAATGCCAGTAATTTTTCGTGCGGGGAAAAGGTTTCGCCCGAACGAATGACGCGCAGGAGTCCAAGTAGCACGAGCAGGAGCGGTAGCAACCATACAAGCGCACCCAAAACGCCCACTGTCCCGAGCGCCGTCGAGAACGTGCTATAGCCGGTATTGAAATTGAGATCCCAGTACTGTGATTGATTTATTGCGACCGGCTTGTAAAGAAACCAATCATCGCTGAAGGTTTCAGGCCCCGTGCCGACAAAAAAACGTTTGACAGAACTGCCGTGCGAGACGCGCACAATGTCGAGCGTCGTCGAAAGAGATGGACGCACTTCCAAGGACGAGACTGGAAATATTTTGACAAGGCCACCCTGCACCGCCGCCCCCCATAGCAGAAAAAGAATGCTTATAACAACGCCGGCAATCGGCAGCCATGGCACCATGCGTTTTTGATGAGAAAGGAATGACCAGAGCCCAAGCGCTATGGAAGAGGCCAGCACAAGGCCCCATACCAGTGGAAATTGTACGAGTGCCAAAAAGAGAACAAGTAGTGCACTAACAATCCACGCGAGAATGCGCTGGAATAATGAAAGCGGTGCGCGTTCCAGCCCTACAAGGAGTATCACAAGCACGGTGCCCGCAAGCAGGCCGAGGTCGTTCCATTTACCAACAAGGTTGACCGACGAATCGGAGAAAATAGAGGAAAGCGCGTGGGTGCCGAAGAGTATGCTGACGAATTGGAATACTACGGCAACCACCGTAGCGGCAAATACCGCACCAAGCAACAGGCGCACTGATTTGAACCGGCGGAAGAGAAAGAAGGCGAATATAAAAACGAGAAAACCAAGAGTGGCAAAAACCACCGTGTCCGCTTCAACAGAGTACCCGAGCAGCCCAACCGAGCGGTCGGAAGAAAACGCGTAGGAAAGCAGATACACCGACGGGAGCAGTGCAACAAGAAATGCCGCTTTCGTGCCGCGGCGGCCAAAAACACCACCCGACCCTCCCCCAAGAAGGAAACAGAGCGCTGCGATAGATATGCAAACGGCAAGCGCTCCGAGTTTTCCAATCTGGAGAGGAAACCATACCGCAGGGATAATGCCAACAAGGGCTACGAAGAGCCCTGCGCTATATATATATCGCGCCCACGCAAGAAGAGGCCATTGTTGCATATACACAAAGTATAACGCGCAAACGCCCCGCGATAAGCGGGGCGTCCACAGTTTTGCACGCGCGTCTGTAAGCCGAATTCTGTCTTGGATAATAATTTATCTGGGATCCCGATCACTCGGGACCTCAAGCGGCTCTCTCGCATGAAGCGAGCACGGCCTTGCACCCAAGTAAGGATTTTGCCGTTTCAGCCGGACTTAACCGGATCGTTTCTGTTCTCACCTCTTTCGCCTGCAAAAAGCGAATGACAGGGATTACCTGCTACCTTGCTACCCGCCGGAGGCGGGTGAGTGTTCGGACTTTCCTCCTCCGCCTTTTACAGCCGAGGCTATTACCCAACGCGCTCCAATTATTGTACCACAATTTTCTGGCCTATAGCAATACCGTGTGCTGCAGCATATCCTGCAGGGATTTCGAGCACGTACATAATGGGCGAACCTGAAGGGAAGAGTTCCGGATACGAGGCAGGTGTAACATTTGTGTCAATTTTTGTTATCACGCCGTCGGCATCGGCAAACACCATGTCGAGCGAAAATTGCATGTCCTTCATCCAAAAACTGACATCCTTTGGCGGGTCAAACACAAACAGCATCCCGTGCCCCGGCACCAGCGACGTCCTGTCCGAAAGCCCCTGCTCCCTTTCCGCATCCGTTGATGCAATTTCAACCTGCAGGGTTGTGGGTCCAATTGAGATAATTTCCATAGGCAAATTTGAGTTAATAGCCAGCGCCGCTGCCGTGCTTGATGCCATCGCGGCAACAGTATTCGTAGCAGCCGAAGTTGGTCCCGGATTGGTAGGGTGATACTCAACCACTATCCAAACCACAATAACCGCCACTATCAGGAAAATAACATACCGTATGTATTTCATATATGAAGTATACCAACAAAACCTCCCGCGTTTTAGTGCGGGAGGTTTTGTGTACGAGGAGTGGTTGGATGATTAATTTTTAGAAGAAACCAAAGATGTGCTGGAAGAAGCCGCCAATAGCGCCGAGGAAGCCGCCCATGCCCTTGCCTCCCGTGCTGCCGGTGCCGGTTTTAGGGGCACCGCTGTCCATCACTGAAGATGCAACAACTGAGGTGCCATTTACCGTACCTTGTACGACAACGTTATCGCCAACAGTGATTGCAGAAACAGTTGAGGTTGCGTTGCCTTTCTTGATGACTGCGGAAGACGCGTCAACCGAGTAGGTAACTCCAGCCTTTGCATTAACCGTGAGCGTTGTGCCGCTGACTGCGGTTATAGCGCCGCCGATAACCGGCTCGCCGTTGCCTTGGATTGGTGAGCCCTGTGCACCGCCGTTCGGGCCGCCTTGGCCGCCGCGCATCATTGGCATACCGTCATTAATTTTTGTCGCAGTAACCGAGGTGCCGCTAACCGTGCCTTGTACCATCAGCGTGTCGCCGACTGCAATGGCAGAGACTGACGAAGCCGCGTTGTTTTTTGTAACAGTCGCGTTGCTTGCATCAACCGTGTATGTGGTTGGTGTAGGTGCCGGAGCCGTGGTCGATGTAGTGGAGCCTGGCTTGCCTCTCATCATAAACCCTTTTGATGTAAGGGTGATGCTGGTGCCGGACACTGCAGTGACAGTTCCGAATACGCCTGGAGGCATTTTACCGCCACCCCAACCTGCCTTGCCGGCAGGCAGGTGCGTGCCTGATTGCCCCGGAGTTCCGGGTGTGGTGCTAGTTGCTGCAAACACAGGGACAGCAACAAGAAGTGAACCGAGTAATGCCGAACCTGCAAGCGTAAGTGCTATTTTGTTTTTTAACATGGGTCTCATTAGATTAATTACTGATCATCGAACCTTTACCTATTCGTATACGAGGAGCCCGCACCCTCTGGTGCAGAGCTTGACATGAACAAGTCATTATTGCCTGAGAAAAATAAATCGCATGCCGGAACTCATGCCCATCTGTCTCAAGAACGAAAGCGGTATGGTGATGCGTTGTATCTGCGGGCTTGTCGTGCCCGTAGTACTGACACTCCGCGACCCCCGCGTAAAACCTTGGATACCGTTACCGTTTCGACGCCATCCCCTGCCGCCACTCTGGGTGTACTGATTGCTTTCCGTTACTGCAACATCAGTGCGCGCGACGGAAAAACTTCCACCATCGCTACCAATACCCGACGGCGTTGCCAACGCCTCCCCACCCGCAACCATGGTTAACGCTTGTGCGCCCGTACCGGAAAGAATTTCGTGCGTGCCATTTGCAACGACACTCGCGTTGGTAAAGTTTGTCGTTCCAAAGTTATCAAGGGGCAAATAGTTGAGCGAGCGCGACGTGCCGCCAACCGGCATCTCCTCTATCCATTCCGCGGATGAGTGCGAAGACGTGTACGAAATATTCTTCTGATACATCTCTCCGGTGGTGTTGTCGACGAAGGTAAGGCTCCAGTTATTTGCAGATACTTCGGCAAGCGAAACACTCACCGAATCGCCCGCATGCACGGTAAGCGTAATTTGTGTTTGATACTGCGGGAGCAATTCGTACCACGCTTGATACTGCACGCTTCCATTTTGTACAACTGCCTGCGTTCCCGCCTGGATTAAATCCTGTGATGAAACTCCCCCAATGCCGACCCATGTTGCGTCGGCTGCGGTTGATACGTTACTCGCCGACACGGTTGGCACTGTCCAGCTTCCACTCACCGCAGAGTAGGTACTCCCCTGTGCAACATATCCCGCCCAGTTTGCAGACGTCCCACTGCTGAGCGACGCCACGGGGGCCTGCGGCGAGTTTTGCACTACCGGCGCCAATGCCTGTGCCGAAACAATCGCCGGTTGCGCGGCACCTAAAAGTATTGCTGCTCCTATGCTGATAATTTTTACATTTCGCAAGGCTGCTGTTCTATACGCTGAAAAAATATCCCTCATACATCTTATATACGAACAGGCGGAGGCCTCGGTGCGCCGAGCCAGAAGGCTTCATATTCGACCTTAAAGCTCGGGCGTATACTTGAGCTGTAATGAGACTACAAAAATATATCCTCGTTGTCGCCGTACTGTTTTCAACCCTCCTACCAACTATTGCACTTGCCCAAGATGATGGAACGACACCGGATGTTATCACTATTGAAAAGGCAACCGTGCTCCAAATGACCGACCAGCACTGGACAACCATACCGGGTACCGACACTCCTTCGGAAATTCAAACACTCAAGGCGCGCGTGTTGGATGGGGCCGACAAGGGACAGGTTGTGACATTCGATAATAATTTTACGCAGCTAAATGTCGGCGATACATTTTATATACGCCATGACCGCACAAACGACGGCATCGATTACTGGACCGTTTCGGATGCATATCGTCTTAATGTGCTCATCGGGCTGGGGCTGGTATTTCTGTTGTTAATTTTTGTTTTTGGCGGCATACAGGGTATCCGCGGCCTCGCAAGTTTGGCAGGCAGTTTAATTTTGATTTTTTACGTACTGCTGCCAGGGATATTGCACGGATACTCCCCCATCTTCATCAGCATCGGCGTTTCGTCGCTCATTATTATTGCGGGCTCATACATTACGCACGGGTTTAACAAGACAACAAGCGCGGCTGTCATCGGCATGCTTCTTACGGTTATCGTTACCGGCCTCGGTGCATATTACGTTATCCATATCGGGCACTTTAGCGGCTACTCAAGCGAGGAAAGCGTGTATCTCAACTTCGACACGCACGGCAACATAAGCATGATAGCCCTGCTGTTTGGCGGCATCATGATAGGCCTCCTTGGAGTGCTCTACGACATCGCCATTGGGCAGGCAATAGCAGTGGAAGAATTGTTCCGCGCTGGCACACACATGAACAGACTTCAAATTTACCGGAGGGCAATACGCATCGGGCGCGAACATATAGGTGCGCTGGTAAACACACTGGCGATTGCGTACGTTGGCGTGGCACTTCCCCTCCTGCTTCTATTTAAGGAAACGTATTCCTCTGCCAACGCAAGTGTGGGTTCAATAATCAACGGGGAATTATTTTCAACGGAAATTGTCCGCATGCTTGTTGGGGGTATCGGGCTCATACTTGCGGTACCTATCACCACCCTTATAGCAACATATATGCTTTCGAAGGTAAAAGAATCGTCCTCGCCTTCGGGCCACTCACACTCCCATCACTAATAATTGCTGACGTTATTGTGTGATTGTTTTTTGGATTTGAATATCCTGCCCGTTCTTTGTGTAAATACTGTGGTCGTTTTGCGCGAGCGCTACGGTAATCACGTGCGTGCCGGCCGATAGATCATCGAGGTGATACCACGGGCCGTAAACAACATAGAGCGTATTGTCGACATACAGGTGCACGTGGCCTTGGTCGGGTACAGGTGCCGAGTTCACGTTTTGTGGTGTGAAAGTGAAATTGGTTGTGGTGATGTGTACGTCCCATCCGCCCATGCTTGTTGGATCTTTCGTGATGGTAAAGTCGACCGTGGGTGTCCGGTAGCCAGCGGGAACCTCGTACGTTTTGAGCATCATGCCTGCGGGTGTCATTGCCCCCGGGCCCATAGTTTGCCCCGATGGGAAAAATGTAACGAATATGACTGACCCGAGTATGAGCACAAGAAGAAGTAGGCTTTCGGTAACAATATCTTTTTTATTTTCTGTTGTGACAGTATGTGTTTCTACATCTCTCCACAAAAAGAAGTTCGGCCATGTTTTGTTGAGAAAAGAATCGACACTGTACATCCTCCAGCTTGTGCCAACCCATAAAGCCGCAAATACGAGTACGTAGACAAGTGCCGCGCCCACATCGGTAGAGCCTGGGCCATACGGGCCACCGAACGCTTCGGGTACCGACCATATAACAAGTGAAAAAATAATACCGCCAGCAAGCGTGACGCGTGTCAGTATTCCAAATATAAGACCGAGGGCAATCGCAGACTGCAGCAGCGCAACAATAATGGCAAACATATGCGGATGCGGGCTGACAAAGGCGACCCACCACCCAATCCACGCGTTTACCCACCACGGCTGGCCCGATGCCATTGCGGAGACTTCGCTGACAAAATTATTGAGAAATACCGGCTGCCATTTTAAAAATGCATCAACGGCCCACACTGCCCCAAACGCAATCCGGAGCAGCGCAAAATTCCGCTGTGTTTTCATAGGCTTAGTATAAACCCGCGTATACTCTTTTTGTTATTGGCCTTTTCGCACCCTTCTCGCCCACGTCCATTTGCCGCAGCTCGGGCATTTAAGCAACTTGCGCGTCATGCCGTGGGGTGTAAGCAACGCGGTGAAGGAAGATATACTAAACCGCGTGCCGCAATTTCCGCACTCGTAATCAAATTTTTTATTGAGCGTGGCCTGAAATACGAACGACAGTACAAGAAGTATTGGAATTGCAACGATTGGCACAAGTTCGTTTGACATGCCTTCAGTGTAGTACAAAATTTAAAAACTATGGTATTGTCGGGTCCGGCTCATTCAATAACGAAAGGGATTTCGTATGGCGGTGTGTCGACGTTTCAAACTTTTCTACTCTCTCGGATTACCAACCTTACACTTATGGCTGCCAACGTGGAGCGCACCCGACATCGCTACACGTTTGACCAGTCGTAGCAGCGTCTGTACCATCCGCATTCATTACCCAAATCTCAGCATGTGCGTTTGGATCAGACTGGCTAGTACCATTTATATCCCACTCAAATGCCATCTTTGTTCCATCAGGAGACCACCCTACATCTCCCGCCTCATATGGTGGCGCAAAATGTGTGAGTTGCTTCATATTGCTGCCGTCGGCATTCATAACATAAATATTTAATTTTCCTCCGCCTTCTATATTGCTACCAAAAGCAATTTTTGATCCATCAGGAGACCAATGTGGGTCTCCATATGCGGCTAACCCATCTGTGAGTTTTTGTACATCTGTACCATCAGAATTCATAACACATATCTCTACACCCTCAGTGCCTGGATCTGTGGGTCCGCACATAAAAACAATTTTTGAACCGTCCGGAGACCACCGTGGCTCCATATTGAACCCACCGTTGGAATAAATTGTTTTTCTGTTAGAACCATCGGCGTTCATAACCATAATGTTTGACTCTGGCAGCTGGTTAGCAGATGTGGGCGGCGTTGCTATATAGGCAAAGACAAGCTTTGAACCGTCGGGAGACCAGCCAGGCAAGACGTCGCGCCCTGGCGTTGGCGAGAGACGTTGTAGGTTGGAACCGTCGGCGTTCATTGTGTACACACCATAGTCTCTCTGAAACGTAATTTTTGATCCGTCTTTTGACCACTACGGTGTCACATCGTCACTTGTGCC
>Ga0206876_1064_pt1 | contig 31061 bp, 29 predicted proteins | sample Alteio_BWOrgCont_10_FD_152619 | JGI IMG/M metagenome (GOLD analysis project Ga0206876, IMG submission 152619) | Enriched cells from forest soil in Barre Woods Harvard Forest LTER site, Petersham, Massachusetts, United States -... | ecosystem: Environmental > Terrestrial > Soil > Temperate forest >...
GTCGCCTTCATTGTCACGTTACAAAAGTTCAACAGGTGGGGCCAACGAGCAGGCGAAACGTGGGAACTAACCTCGGTTAAAGCGGACGGGTAATCGAATGTTCTCAAGAATTGCGATTTGCATTGTGATCAGTTTGACGGTGTGTGCTGCTGCGGAAACGGCACCGATCATCGAGCCCCTTCAACCGTACGCTCTCCCCGCGGAAGTCGCCAAAACGATTGATGACGCAGCGCGTCAGAACGATGTCCTGTTGTTGGGGGAATGGCACGGCACTCAGGAAGTTCCGGCAATTGCCGTCGCATTGCTGCCGTCGCTGACGAAACTCGGATACCACGCGCTGGCTCTCGAAGCCCCGCGCGATCAACAGTCCCATTTGAACGACTGGGCCTTAGGCAAAACGGAATCCATTCCTGAATTCTTCGCACACCCGAGCACTGGTGGTCGAGGCAACGTTCAAGCGTTATCACTGATCCGCATTGCAGTCTCTCCACCGTATGAATTGCAACTGATTTGCTTTGATCTTTCCAAACCCGAGTGGGAAGAGCATCTGGCGGAGTATCGCCGCATTGATGAAAAGAAGAATAAAACTCCGGCACCGAGCGACGAATCGAACGCAGACGGAATCAAGAACTGGCAGCAGCGTGACGCGTCAATGGCATCCCATCTGGTGAAACAACATCGACTGGTCGCAACGCCGTCCAAGATTCTCGCAATCTGCGGCGGCTCACATGCCCGTATTGCAAACAAAAGACCTCAGATGCCCGAATTCAAACAACTTTGGCCATCATTTGCAGCGATCTTGCAACGAGATAATCCGCAATGGAATGTGGGTTCGATCAACATTGAACTCCACGAAGGCGGCTACTTCAGCTATGGCAGGATCAACGAACTTCACGGACCAAAGATCGAGAAAATGGAAATGCGGCGAATCGACGACGGAGATTGGAATTGGGAATTGCATTTACCGAGGGCAACTCCAGGCACGTTCCTAGCGCCTCCAAGCGGACTGTAACTCAGCCATCCGGCGTGTCCAAAAGTTTCTGCAAACGCGCTGCCAAAACTGGTGGAAGACATGGCAGCCAAGTCTGATCGATCATTCCTACACCGATCATATCGCGCAAATGTGTCCGATCTTTGTCTCGATTTGCATTCAGCTTCATTTGCACCAGCGCGCTCAGTGACACGACATGGAAATGAGCCGCGGGCATGGAATCGGCAACGTCGGGTGCGGGTGTCACATGGTCCGGTCGCACCTTCTCTCCGGCAAATAAAACGTGAACTGCATCGACGACTCGACCGTTGATGCCGTCGAGGAAAATATCGAAGCCTTGAACGTTGCGATAGAGAAATCCGGCAACTTCCAGAGCCGATTTCGCAGCTTCAAGATCGGTTCGTCGAATCAGGATATTGACGTCGCGCGTGTTTCGGACGGCTGCCTCCTCGACTCGCCCCACCCACTCAGCGACCGCGTTGCCACCAACAACTGCGTACGCCACACCGGCCTCGCCGAGAGCTGCCGACGTCCGTCTCAATCGATCTCTGACTTTCTCCACGGCAAGAGCCGCCCTCTCCCAGCCAATAAACGCTGGTGTCAAGTCGCTCATACTTCGTACTCCCAACTGTTCATTTACAATAGCCAAAAAAAGATGAGCTTGCTATGCGGTTTGGCAAGGAGTTGCTTTGAATGAGTCCAGAACATCTGTCAAAACAAAGAAAATCATTTTGATCCGGTATGATACGAACAACGTTGCCCAAATGGTTGTTCACTTTTCGCTGATATTCTTATGAAGCATCGCAAGCGCTCGCCACTTGACCTGCTTCTCGTTGCCTTCGCCGTCCTTGGCATTCGGATGGTGTGGGTGCTGATAGTACATTGTGGGAACGTTCCGTCTTGCAAAGAGCCAGACGATATAGGACGATCATGCTAATAATTTGAGTGTCAAGGGACCGCGATGTTACGACTGCTCAGTTCACCACGACGACTTTGTAACGGGATCACTCGTCGTGAGTTACTCGAGGTTGGAGGAACGGGTTTACTGGGCCTGAGTCTGCCTCATTTGCTGCAAGCTGACGCGGCGCAAGCGTCAGAGGCAAGTCTGTCCGCGAAATTCATGCCCGACGAATTCGGACGAGCAAAACGCTGCATCATTCTATTCTTGTACGGTTCTCCCAGTCAGATGGAGACCGTCGACATGAAACCCGAAGCGCCTGTGGAAATTCGTGGGACGATGCAGCCGATTCCCACTGTCGTCCCTGGGCTGGATATCTGCGAACACCTGCCCAACATGGCGCGGATCATGGATCGCACGGCGGTCCTGCGATCGATCCATCACGAGTATCCGATTCATGGCGTCGCTCACGCGATGACCGGAACTCCGGTGATCGATGTGAACATGGAGCTCAGTCCCAACGATCCGAAACACCACCCTTATTTCGGCAGTGCGGTGGAATATGTCGATCGGCACCGACGCGGAAGCCTGGCAGAATTTCCTCAGAACGTTGCCTTGCCGTTCCAGTTCAGTTCACAGCGAACCGGCGAAGTCTTCCGAGCCGGACCGTACGCGGCGTATCTGGGGTCCGCGTACAACCCCGTCTGGACTGAATTTCATGGCAAGGCGGATCGGAGTGTTCAAAAGACGCTGGCCAACCAGCATCTCGAAGTTTTCGACCCTTATGTCGGTTGCAAATCCGATGCGTATTTTTCTCTGGCATCGACCGGTCTGCCCGACGGCCTGACACTTGATCGATTGGACCGCAGACGCTCAGTGCTGACGCAGTTGGATCAGGCGCGGCGAGACTTGGACAACACGCTCAGTGGTCGTTCGTTGTCAGCGTTTCAGCAAATGGCTCATTCATTGCTTCAATCGCAATCAGTTGCAACCGCCCTGGATGTCCGAAAAGAATCCGCCGAGACGCGCGAGCTGTACGGCATGACGTTATTCGGTCAGTCCTGTCTGACAGCTCGCAGAATGTTGGACGCCGGAACGCGACTGGTCAGCGTCTTCTGGGACGAGTATGGTCTGGCAGGCGATGCCTGGGACACTCATTGGAATCATTTCCCTCGCATGACAGAGCAGTTACTGCCCCAATTTGACAAGGCCTTTTCAGGACTGGTGACGGACCTTGATCGACGTGGCCAACTGGATGATACGCTGATTGTCTGCATCAGCGAACACGGGCGTACTCCGAAAATTGCAAACAACGTGGTCGGCGGTGGTCGCGATCATTGGTCTCAAGCTTATTCCGCTCTTTTTGCAGGCGGAGGAATTGCCCGCGGACGTGTCGTCGGAGCCACCGACAAGCACGCCGGACATGTCGTATCCAATCCCGTCGGGCCCAAGGACATTTTGGCGACGATGTACCATCTTCTGGGAATCGACCCGCATACGTTTTTGCCTGATCGAACCGGCCGTCCAATTCCACTGGTCCCCGAATCGAGCCGGGTCATCGCTGAGCTTCTAGCGTAAGTGGAGCAAATCTTGGCCATTCCCATTGCAACAATTAATGACGTTCGTGAAGCCGAGTCCTCCATCCGCAAGTATGTTTCCCCCCCACCGCTCATCCGGTCGTATGCGTTGGAGCGCGAACTCTCATTGCCGCCCAGTCGCCGGGTCTGGCTCAAAGACTATGGCTGGACTCCAGTGGGATCATTCAAACTGTTTGGCGCTCTCAACTGGACGGCGAGGAACCTGGACCGCATCGGGACTCGACCGATCGCGGCTCATTCGTCGGGCAATTTCGCGTCGGGGATCTCGTTTGCCGGCATGTGCTTTCAGAAACGAGTGATCGTGGTCATGCCGAAGTTGGCACCGCGAATCAAGTTCGAGAGGACTCGCTCCTTCGGTGCCGAAATCCACACCTACGACAGCGAACGCGATCATCTGACCAGCGAGCGGGAGCGGTTGGCGCGCGAGATCGCGGAAGTCGAAGGAGCGATCCAGGCGTCTCCGTACGACGACCCGCATGTCATTGCCGGTAACGGTGTGGGCGCTTTGGAGATCGTCCGTGACCTGCGGAACGACGGCCGCGGGATTTCGCATTTCTTTTGTCCCATCAGCGGCGGAGGCTTGATGGCTGGACAGGCCCTCGCAATCGCCGACGGATTTCCAACCGCGCGGATCATCGGCGTCGAACCTGAGGGAGCGGATGATTTTCGACAGTCCCTCGCCGCCGGAAAACGCATCCGCATCGACCGCCCCATGAGCATTTGCGATGGATTACTGTCGTACAGCGTGGGCGAACACAACTGGCCGATCCTGAGCAGTCTTATCAGTCAGTCCCTGGCCTTGCCGGACAGTGCCACTCGCCAGGCGATGCGCTGGATTTATGAGAAGCACGGCCTGCGAACGGAACCGTCCGGAGCCATTGCCGTCGCCGCGCTGTTGAGTCGGCAAGCCGATCTGACCGGTGAAGGTGATCTTGTGGTCGTCATCAGCGGCCGCAATGCTGATGAAGAAGCGTTTGCGAATTGGATCAACATCGAAGCTGCTGAATCAGCGTCCGCGTGACAGGATGATGGCATCTTGTTCTATTCATTTCGATCGAGCAGGATTTGCCAAACGCTCCCAGTAACGAGGGTCACTAAGCTCCTTGCGGCGAGGATCATCCATCGGTGATCCGTTCTTCCACCAGCGAACATCGTCGGCCACTGCCTTGACGTATTGATCCAGAGTGACTTCGTTCATGTCATACCAGCGGACCGACGTCATGCCACGATTTCCCATGTTCGGAAATTTGAATGTTACGCCTTCGAACGTTGTCAGGTCTGCGTAGACCTTTTTGGAAATCGATTCGAGGGAAGGGAATGTTGCTGGCATCGGCAGTGGCAGTTCAATGTCCCAGGTCAAAGGATGAGTGATCCCTTTTTTATCCGTGAATTTGTCCTTCCAATACTGGCTAAATGAGGGAGTAATACTGGCAGGCACCCACACGCGGCCGTTACCAACATCGAAGGGAACTTGTGCCGTTTGGTCGGATGGGATCAGCACCCACCAGCAGACATTAATCCCCCGGTGGTCAACCTTGGCGAGTTCAATCGATTGACCACGCACGCCACGGCTATACGGACTTGGATATTGCGAGGCCGGGCCATCAATGAAAACCTTTCCGGGCTGAAGCGGACGTTCGGTCAGTGGATATTCTTTTAGAGTGGCTTCCGTTCCGCGGACCGAAGTGATGAAAAAAAGACAACCGTTTTCGAAACGCTCGGCATGATGGATTGCGTACCACAGCCCACTTCGTTCCTCACGATAAATCGCGTGATCCAGATCCACAAACTGTTCGAATGCGGAGTCAGCGTCCACAACTCGCACGTCATCGGGAAAGTTTGATTGAAAGAGTGTTGGATCAAGCGGAGCATCGTATTTCACTTCAATAACGCCTCGTGTAATCCACTGATCCATTGGTCGAACTTCAACGTTCATTTGCACAATCCGCGACTGATCGTCCTTCAACACGATCGACCTCTGTCGATCGGCGTCAAAATCACCAAAATTGCGTTGCGCGTTTGTGAGCAGAAATGCTTCGCACGATTGACCATTGATGACCTGATCTTGATCCGCGTATCGTTCGCAGCCCGTGTCTGGGAACACTTTTGCAAGGTCATGATCCAGAAAACGATCAACCATCCGAGAGACACTTGGCCCCCTGGTTTTAACCGCCTGTTTGGCATCTTTCACGTAATGCCACGAACCATCCTGATTTCCAATGAACACCTCATGAGGCCGTTCTTCACGAAAACCAACTCCTCGCTCGAACGCCATCGTCAGCCTCAGTTGATCCCGGCTGCCTCCATCGGCGAAGAAGCGAGGATCGATAAAGAATCGAGATGTTACCTCGAAGGAACGTGCCCGACGAATCGCGTCACGCGTCTGAGCGTAGACAGATCTGCTACTCAAAGAGGAAGAGACGTACCAAAGTGCAGCACACAGAGCGACCGATGCCGCGGCCATCAATACACGGCGGATACTCCGCCCACGCGGGAGGTTGTCCGCCGGACAAACTGGCATCGCATCAAGACCGCGCAAGACGCCTTCTACAATCGAATCGTTTTCGGGCCAGTCATGCCCCAACCGCTGCAACACGTCCTCAACATGAACTCGAGAATTCACGACAGCACCCCCGTTAGAAAATTTCGTAAACGCTGTACCGCGCGGAAAAGTTGCTTTCGAATCGTTTCTGTCGGCTTTCCAATTGTGTCCGCAATCTCCTGGACGGAATGCCTATCGACATATCTCAGCACCATCACTATTCGTTCGTGTTCGGGTAATCGCATTAGCTGCTCGATGACATCTTCGTACTGTTGAATCCAGTCCTTCGACCGACCCACGACGGGAACAGCGACGTCGGTAGCAATTGGCTCAGGCCGAATCGCTGTCTTCGCAAGCAGAGCCTTCCTGCGAACAATTTGGAGAACCCACGGACCAAAGGCAGAGGCGTCACGCAGTTGGTGAAGATTTGCGTACGCGCTTAAGAATGCGTCTTGCGACACATCCTGTGCTGCGTGGTAATCACGCAGCACCGCATACGCGACGATAAGTGCAGCACGCTCGTAGAGCCGAACTAACTGGCCAAATGCCGATTTTTCTCCCGCTTTTGCGGAAGCCACCAGATCTTTTGTGGATGGCATTCACCGTTCTCCGAGAATCTCAATTGCAGACCAACAATCTCAGTCAGACGTTTTTTTCATGCCAGTCAGGAGCTGAAGACATGGTGTCGACCACAATCGTCAGCTCCGCGTTTGACTATTCTGCAAAGATAGAGTGATTCAAACGGAGAAATGAGACAAAAGTGGAGATGTTTTTAACGAAATCCGTCTGTAACCCGCTGCTGAGCCGACAAGTTGGTCCGACCGATGGGGGCAATCTCGCGGTCGTGTCATCAGCGGCCGTAATACAGACGAGAAATCGCTTTCAAATTGGTTCATGCCAACGCGACGAATGACCGTGTTTAACGGGCCGCTGCCAATCTGTCTCAATCGCAAGAGCGTGTATCCTGCAGCGATCCAGCGCGCCCGCGAAGTCAGTTGCGTGCGGCATTGTAGGTGACTGAGAATCGCACACCGAATCAAAATTGGCCTCGTCACAGGGCCGTTGATTCTGCGGACTTCATCAGATTGTGAGAGCATATTCGCCAGGCCAACCTCATGACAGTCCGCTGTTTCTGGCAGAAAACGCGGCTTTCAGATGCCAAATTAGAGACAAAAATATCCAAGTGGCACGAAACACGCTGCTAAAGAAGTTTTGATATTTTCACTTCTTCTGCTGTCTTGGGACTTCACGTCAAAAATCAAGCTTCATGAAACGGGCGCCGAGCTCGCCTTCTGTCTTGCGGTGTACCTCATTTCAGAATCGAGGGGTAATCATGTCCGGTGGAACCAGTCTGCAACTTGACGCAAATGTCACGAGTCCACCGACGACAGGAAAATCGTCGCGCTGTTGGTGGCTGAGACGAATCTGTTCTCCAAACCCGTTTTATTTATTGAGCGTCTGTTTTGTGCTGCACGGCACGTCGCATTGGTTCCACGCCGAAAGTGGTGCTCCCTTCTCACCGTGGCCGCTGTTCGGATTGACCGCAGGTTATACTTTACTGCTCGCCGCGACAGGATTCGTGGTGATCCGCTTCGGCCAGGTATGGGACGACGCGCGGTCGATCTTGTTGATCATCCTGCTCTTGTTCGTCCAGCTATCGCTGATTTTTGACGACACTCTGGTCGGCGATCCGGTGGCGGGACGTCGTCTGTTGTGTGCTTGCTGGGCATTTTCCGTCGTTTTGTCCGAAGCGCTGCTGTGCGGGTTGCGTATCAAGCTTCCGTGGTTATTCCGACTTCCCTACCACGGTCTGATTGCTCTGCTCTTCTTCTACCCTGTGGCACTTGTGTCGTTCGAAACTCGCCTTCCGACTGAGGTGGTGTTATGGCGGATCTTCCTGTTTCCAACCGCTGCGGCCATTGTCATGTTGACCTTGATTCCTGCCATTCGTCGAGGAAGCGGGTACACCAGACAAAATGGAACCCCGTGGCTGTGGCCCTGGTATCCGTGGTCCCTGTACGTCTTTCTCGGAGCGTGTATCGGGTTTCGAGCCTACGCGTTGAGTCAGTCGTTCGATCCCGTGCTCAGTGAAACGTTCCAATCTGCAATGACGTATCTGTCGGCGTTTGGTGTCTACTTCCTGATTCCATTGGTATTTGCCATCGGGATCCTGCTATTGGAAATCGGACTGGTCGAGAATCGCAGGGGGGCTGTGAATCTCGCCCTGCTTGTTCCACTGTTCTGCCTGTGTCTGTCGATACCCGCTTCGTTCGCTTCACGGCCGTATCAAGCATTTCTGCAACTGGTCATCAGAGACGTGGGTTCACCGGTTTGGGCGACTCTGCTGGGAGCATTCGCTTTCTACGGACTCGCCACGATTCGCCGCGTCAAATCGGCCGAATATTTGATGGCGATGACATTGTTGCTGCTCGCGCGGGTTGGTTCGCAGACCGTCGACCTTTCCACATTGATCTCACCACAATGGTGGCCATTGTTGGCGTTGGGTGCGACGGAATTGTGCCTCGGACTGGTGAGCGGACGTTCGCGGCCGATTTTTGTGGCGGTTTGCACGGCCATCGTTGGCTATGACGTTTTCGCAAGTTCCGCCGAGTCCGTTCCGGTGCTCATACGATTCGCCACGGCATCGACTCTCGTGATTGGATCGGTGCTGGTTGTCGGCGCCGTTTACCATGACCGATTTGCGTGGATTTTACGATTGATTGGGGCACCGCTGTTGGTCGTGGCAACGCTCACGGTGTGTGCGTTGATTGACCGCGCGACGATCAATCTTCCCCTGTGGTTCGGACCGGCATTCGTGGCCACAATGTCGTTGACAGCCATGGGATATGCCGTCGTGACGGGGATGCCACTGTATCGATTATCGAGTCTGCTCTGCGCCGTCAGTGGTACGGTGGGGCTGACCGAAATGGCCGTCGCTTACCTGATCCGAGAAAGCGGCTGGCGCGGCGCGACTTCGTTCGTGACAGGAATTGGCTGCTTAGCCCTCGCCGCCATGATCAGTTCGTGGAAAGCCGGATGGCTAAGAAACGTCCCACGGTGGTTCCAAGGACTTTTGGTCGTGCATTAGCAATTCAATGCGAGACATCTCACGACCGCTCGCGAGTTCACGCCAGTGTCGCATTAAGTCCGGCAATCCGCTGAAGTGGAAGTTTCTGCAGGAGTTGAAGAGGGCTCTGCTGCCTCACGTGCCACCGAATCCGTAGTATCAGATCCTGCTCATCGAACGACCTCGACGAAATCTTTACCAGGTGGCAAACGATGCTCACCCGCAACGGCCACGCCGCAAAACACTCCACCGCATTGCGCCCGGCCTACGGGGGCCACTTGCGTCGGAGTCGCCAGACCCTCATCGGTTGCTTTTTGGCCCTACTGTCGGGTATTGAGTGGATTCGCAACCGGCACCTGGCTATGTTGGGGAACCGCATCAAAAGCGCCTTTTGGTCCGGTATGAGCGACGTCGCCCGCATTCTTTCGCAGATTGAATCCGGCGCCGCACAGGCCGCCGAACGGCTCCCGCCGCTGGTCAATGATAAACTCCGTCGGCTGAAGGGACCAACGATTCTTCGCTCCAGAATTATCGATAACAAGGTTGCGCGATGCTCTCGAATTGGATGGTCATGAATCGACGGAAAGTGATCATCTGTTTGTGGATTGGTTTGGGAAGTCTGTCGATTCTTTTAAGAGCATCGATCATTGATATTCCCCTGGAGCGGGACGAAGGGTGTTTCGCGTATATTGCCCAGCAATGGCGAGCAGGCGCCGTCCCCTATCGTGATCTCTTCGATCATAAGCCTCCTGGGATCTATGCTGCTTACGCGACACTCCAAACCTGTTTTGGTGAGAGCATCAGTGCATTGCGGTGGGGCATGTTTTTGCACACGCTTCCAATGTTCGTTGGATTAGTGTTAATTTGTCGAGCGCTCACATCGGACCCTTATGCGGAACTTTGGGCTTGTTTTGCGTCAAGCGTCCTCTTGACCTGCATTCTTTTTTATGGACAGTCCGCCAATTGTGAAATGTTCGCGATCGCGCCGGGAACGTTAGGTTTCGGCTTGGCGCTGGTGTCTGCATCTGAACGTCAACGTGGTCGCTTTAGTTTGGCATTTGTCGCGGGAATCTGCGGTGGCGCGGCATTGTTGTACAAACATGTGGCGCTCCTTTACTTTGCTCCTTCGCTGGTCGTGGCGGTCACTTGTGGATCTGATCGGTTCAAGCGATTGTGCCTGATGATCGTCGGCAGCGTTTGCCTGCCCCTGCTGTTCGCTTTGTACTTTTATCTGCACGGGGCCTGGGAAGAATTCGTGTTCTGCAATTGGACGTACAACCGACTGTACGCAGGTCGAAATCCGCTGACGCTCTATCCGCAATTGTTTTTCAAAAAAGTTTTGCCGATGACCGTAACGTTCATTGGCTTCGCAGCGGGGTGTTGCGTCGGGACGATCCGCTTGATCGGTGCCGCTGCGAGAGGAAATGGTCGGTTTCCCAGACCAGCCGCGATCGCGACCCTGGTTTGGGTCTTTGTAAGCTGGTTAATGATTGTCCCCGGGGGAGTTTTCTATCCGCATTACTTTCTATTAACGATTCCGTCGGTATCAATTCTCGTTGCGGCTGGTCTTGTCACGGAAAGTCAAATGAAACAGCGTCTGGGGTGGGGGCTCGCGTTTATCACTTGCTCGCTCGGACCTTATTTCCTGGTTCAACAAAACGTATTTTTCGCGCCCCACGCCACGGCCATTAAATCGATCTACAATTCCCACAATTTTTTCAACGACGCTGTTGTGTGGGGAGACTGGTTGAAGCGCAACACCGATCCAAAGGACAAGGTGTTCATCGTCGGGTCAGAGCCCCAGGTGTTGTATTACAGTCGGCGAAAAGGTGTCAGCCGTTACCCATACATTTACCCGTTGACCTTGCCTCTGACGGCAAGTACGGCTCAAGCGGAGGCGGAACGCACCTTGGAATCGACCCCCCCGGACATTGCGATCGTGATTTATTCTCCGACATCGTTGCTATTTGAATCAGCGACACCGTTCGACTTCTTTCTACGTCTGCAAGCGAAGCTGAAAAAGGACTATCAACCGATCGCAATATGCGCGCGGAAGAATCAAGCTGGTCTTGACCATTGGTCCTTGGCGCTGGATCCGGTCATCATTGAAGATCCCGACCTTATCGCCCGGATCAGATCGCGCGAACCTGGATGGTTTCAGAATGACTATCCCGGATATTGCGCGCTCGTGTGGAAGCGGACGGCGCTGACAGAAAAGCGAGGGGCAGCCTCGAAGTCAATCTCGCACGATGAAAATCAAGAGTAGCGATGCGGACTGCGTCACGGCTCCCAAATGAACACCTGGCCGCAATTGAAATCCACCGCGAGGAGCAGCCGCTACGATCAATCGCGAAAAACGATTGCCGCAATCTAAGATTCATCTCCGCACGCAAGATTCACCAATGCCACGACGCGTCAGTTGGAATCATTCGTGCGGGTGATTTACCCGCATTGACAACATTGGGGAAGCGATAAGTTGTCTCTTCGGCGCCGAACAGGATGTGATCGACGGCTTCAACTCCCTGCATCAGCGAATGATCCTGATTCGAGACTTCGTATTTCCATGCCCCAAACCGGCCGCGGGACCAGATTTGAATTTGTCGAAGAGCCGCGTCGAGGCGATCCAATAGAGGATTGCGCTGGCAGAACGGCGTCGGATATCCATGTGCCAGGCGCCGATGCCAGACACTGCTCACGACCGCATCGCGCGCCGCGAGGCCGGTTTTCCAGATCCCTTGCAACACCTGATCCGGCATCGAATTGGTGTCTTCGGGTTTGTCAGGAGACTCGCTGACTTCACACAGCAGCGACCATTGCCGCTGCGGAACGGGGACATTGAATGGCGAGTAATTGCTGAAAACAGTCGCCCGGAAGAACGGATTGTCGGGTTCCGGAAAGTACATCCAGTTCTTGGCCGCGAGCGGTTCAGGAACCGTCCCCTCGAATCCCACTCCGACGATATGAACGCTGGAATAGACAAGTTCCTCCGCGTGCTGCGAAAGATCGGGGCGATGCTGCAGCGATCGCAGGAGATTATCGAGCGGCATGGTACTGATCAGGCGGTCATACGAAACCACTTCTCCACTCGTCAGATACAATTGCCGTGCCTGTGGATCAATTCTTGCCACGCGAGTTCCCATTCGTTTGCGCGTGGCTGGCAACCGATCCCAAAGTGCCCGCCAGATCGCTCCGGTACCCCCTTGTCGTGGGAAGCGAAATGTGGCATTCGGCCCCCAGCCGACGTCGTCTTGTTGTTTCACGACATTGGCCAGGATTCGTTTGAAATCGACCGTCGCCACACGTTCGCCGACCCAGATTGAATTCAGCTTCGACGGATCATAGGCCCAGACTTTTCGGTTGTACGGGAATAGGAAAGTCTCGCACAGTCCCGATCCAAAGGTCCCCAACAGCCATTCACGGAAATTCGCCGGCGCTTTTGACGAAGGTCCATTCGTCGCGACATCCAGCAATCCGTTCAGGCATTGAATCAGTTCCTCCTGGGGTAATCGCCAGATATTGTTTTGCAACGGATAAGGAATGAAGCGGTTGCGCATCCAGATCGAGCTTTCTCGCACATGTTCGATCCAGGCCTCTCCCAGCAGAGTCGCCATCAATCGATCGAAATACTCGTAGTGCGAAAAATGGACATGGCCGCCGTAGTCCCAGGTGAAACCGTTCTCGTCGACGACCGATCCGGCGAGTCCACCAGCAACGTCGCTGGCTTCCAGCAGCGACCAATTGGTATAGCCCAGCTCCTCGAGTCGCCAGGCGGCGCCGAGTCCGGTTGGACCAGCTCCGATAATTACGATCTGCGGTGGGGCCATCGCCGAAGCCTCCAACGAAATGTAATCAGTTGCTTCAATCCCCGAAGGCAGAATTTGAACAATTTCAATCCGCGGATCGAGCCGACACCGGTCGTCCGCGGCAGATGTCGGACCACATGGTCTCGCACGTCAAATCCAAAGACGCGGATATAGATTGCCAGAAACAATGAAGGTGCCAGTGTCCCGTCCGGAATCAGTTGGCGCGCTTCAACCCACAGCGATCGTTTCAATAGCTTACAAGGAACGTTCGCATCTCGAATCCAGACTCCGAAAAGTAAGAGAATTCCCAAACGCACAAACTTCGTCAACGACAGACGTAAAGCAGGGTCGTGTCGTTCCGCTCGAAGGCCGAGAACGGCATCGCAGGATTGAACCTCGTTCCACATGGCGACAAAGTCAGAGAGGTCAATCTGGCGATCGCTGTCGATCAAAAACAGATGTTCGCCCCTGGCGGCATCGCAGCCCGTCATCAGCGCACCGCCGTGACCACTGTTCGCCTGGTGGATCGGGCGAATCCGTCCGTCGCCGGCGGCGATCGCGTCCAGAATTGGTCCAGTCTGATCCCGGCTGCCGTCGTTTACGACGACCAGTTCGGAATCCGGCACATGCGCCAGCACGTCTCGACGAACATCCTCACACGCGGCCTCAATGGCTTCCTCTTCGTTGTAGGCAGGCATCACGACCGAAAGTCGCATAGGGCTGATGTTCTTGGGGCTCGGGAACCGTCACTTTAATATCGATATTGTAATTAATATCAAGATTGTAAGCGGTTGTGATCGAGGATGCGAGGCTTGTTTCGCTGTCGATCGACATGAGATCCGACAGCCGGTGGGCTGGTGTCGTACGAACGTGTCGGGTGCCATGTGCTGGTCAGCGGCGGCCTGATCGCGCCACTCAGTGAGCGCCCTCGGCTATCTTCACACAGGCGAAATGAATGCTCAGCGTGCCGGGGACTCCGGCATAATACGCCAGCAGGACCCGTTCGCCTCGGAGCGGTAGAATCGCGGGATGTCCGAACGTCCACTTGGCCATGTCTTCCCAGTATTGTTTGAAATCGATGTCTTGCGTGCTTTGTGAGAGCAACGCACGTTCGTCGTGGGTGTGAATGACAAGCGAGTCCTGTGTGGGCCAGGTCACTCCGTCGTCGCGAGAAGACCAGAGCTTCAGCGTGCCGGGGTGGTTGCGGTCGACGACGAAGGCCAGCAACCGTCCGTCTTCGAGCAACAGTGGCGCGGCGATCTGGCCGGGAATCGTGGTCGCGACGGGAGCAGAGCGGTGATCGGTCGCCTCATCAATCGAGCCTTTACGGAAGTGTACGTGCAAATCTTCTTTGCGCGCCAGGTCGTGGGTCCAGAACATCGCATAGTATTCGCCGGGAGCGCGGCCCGCGCACAGCCGCTGGTCCCAATAGTACACCTTGTGTTCCGGATCTTGCGCCACGAGATGAAACTCGGGAAACGTGCGGCCACGATCACGCGAAATGGCCAGCCAGGCGCCGTGCCGTCCAGGATTGGGATCATCGAACTCCTTGAAACTCTCGAAAGCGTGGGCAATCGTACCGTCTGCCCACGCAAGGACCGGTCCGGTCGATCCGCAGCCGGTCAGTCCGGGAGTCGGCAGGATGTTCCAAGGGCCCCACGACTGCCCTTCATCGGTCGAGACGGCCCAGATTTGTTTGCAATGCAGCAATCCTTCCGAGACCGGATCGAAGAATGGTTTGGACGGATCACTGCGGTCGAACCAGGAGCCGAACAGCACGAGTTTGCCGGGTTCGGGTTCGACGATGTCACCCGAGGAAAGGGAGCCGGGGACGCCATCCAATTTGGTGACGAATGTGTCGGGTAGCTCGTTCCAGGTCCGACCTTCGTCCTGCGAACGGCACAGCCGGATCGTGGAGTTCGGAGCGTGTTTGGAGGGACCCGAATGGAAACCGGCCAAAATCGTTCCCGACTGCAGCGAGCACAGACTGGTAAACGCATTCACCTGCTGGTTTTTCGGTCGGTTCGTCGCATCAAAAATTAAACCGCGGCACTCGACTTCCATCACAATCGGCGCTGTCACGGAACCACCCTCCTTTTTGGGACGTTCTCACAGATATTCCCGTCGCCACCAGTGATATCAGATACTGCGCAGAACGAAATGAAATGTCAAATAGACTTGACATCCGTGATGTCAAGTCTATCATACATCCGTTCGTGGTTGAGATAACACAAAACTCAATGAGGAGAGAAACGTTATGAACGCAATGGAAAAAGTTGCCTGGACTGAACTGGTGGTCTGCGTCACGGCTGTCGCCTCAGTCACCCTGCTGCTGCCTTGGCTTGGCGACAGAGCGACCACAGGCTTTGCCCTGCTTGGCTTGATGGTGTTCAGCACCCTTTTTATTCGGCGACGCGGGAACCGAGTTGTCGTTGACGAACGAGATCGCGAAATCGAGAGGAAGGCGACAAGTATTGGTGTCAGCTCCGCATGGATGACGCTTTTCCTCGTGCTGATTGCCGCGACGATGTGGTCGGGCTATTCGCACGTTGACGCGGTTCCGATTCGATTTCTGAATTGGCTGATTTGGATTCAATTCGCGATCTGCTACGGCGTCAAAGGATTGGTTGCGGTCATCATGTACCGGAGGCAGCATGCCGCGTAAGAAGGAATCGACTCTGAGAAATTGCATACGCGAACTGCGCACAGCCACCTCGGGCATGACCCAGCAAGAGTTGGCAGATCGCGTCGGTGTCACACGCCAGACGATCGTCGCATTGGAAGGCGGTTCGTACACTCCGTCGCTGACGTTGGCATTACGAATTACCAAGGTGTTCGGCAAGACCACCGAAGCGGTATTCCAACTTGACGAGTAGAGTGGCTCGAACCGCGCAGGGATCACGGCTCGTAACTTGTCTCGTCAAACGTTCTTTCCTTGCGCGATCGACTTTTCTGGTTGCCACTTCGAACAGGGCAACTGCCACGCCGGAACGTTGGCTCCCACGTTGATCGCTGATCTGTCATCGCAGACCTCGATCATGTTTGTCGAGCGCGATGGATTTCGGCTTCCGATGGCATTTTGCCGCTACGATTCAGCCTCTGGCCACAATCGGGACTTCTCGGTCGAGCATTGGCACGCCTATTGCGTGATCGCGAAATGACTCAGCATTGATTTGCTGAGTTGGGTCAAATCGATCCTTGCTTCTTTAAGACCTGAGAAAATGATCCCAGGTCAAGTTTCACGATTGATCCCGGAACACGACAAAACCTCTTTTAAAAAGGCCTTGAACGATGATCGCGATGACCCTCCCCCTGATGTTTGCGGCGATTCAGTACTCTCTGATTTATCTGTTGATGGGCGGCGGATTTTTTGGCGCATTCATCATCTACATCGTTGCGAAGATGCTCGGACGGTGATGGCTTGCACTCGTTGAATTTGCGAATGCATCGGCGCTATTCTGAATACCAGGAGACTCAATGTGGCACCCCTCATCCAACGACCACCGATTCGTTCAACACCTCCCTCGTCTGACGTCGTGGCGAGGGGTGACGAAGAAGAAATGTTGATCACCGACAATCGCGGGAGTATACGACCCAGTGACGCAGTCGAACGTAAATTGCAACGTATGCTCGAATCCGGCCGTGCGCGAGGTTGAAACGCGATCGATGAACGAATCGCGGCTATGCACCTCTCGTCAAATCCGGAACAGCTCGTGACGTTTGCGGGCAGTTCCAGTGCTGTGACACGGCAAAAAAGTCGGGCGGTCGATTGCCATTGATCATCTCGTCACCGTTTCGAAGTTTCTCATCGCGGCTTTCTTTCTGTTTATGTCACAAAGCAGATCCGAATGGATGTTCAAACCGATATTGGTCATGTTGTTTGGAATAAAACAGTCCGAATGCAAGCGGCAACCGCACGGAATGCACTTTCAGAGGTGTGAGGACTTTGCCAAATTTCCGGCGCGTCAAGTAATACGCCAATTTCATCATCAGTCCTGGGGGTTTTTCGATGGGCGGAAGAAATGTGTCCATCGGTGCTGTCTGTGATGGGTTCATAATGTCTCATCCTTTCGATCTGCTTTGATGAATCCCCTCTTTCTAAATTATATGGACCCCGCCAATCCCAAGGCTTGCCTTGAGAATCTCCGTCGAAAGCCGTTGGAGTCCCGGCTCTAGTGGTCCACCAACTTGGGTTTGATGGGTTTTCTGATTTGAGGGAGACTGTGATCTTGACGGATCATAACTCTGTATCAGGAAACAATCATGGGCAAGGATGCCAAAGTTGTCGTACGACTGACGATCAGCGAGCGGACTCAATTGGAGGCGTTGATTTCCCATAAGAGATCCGCGAAGGATCGCGTGTTACGGGCTCGAATATTGATGAAGTCCGATGCGGACGGTGCCGCTTGGCCCGATTCTCAAATCGCGGAAACATTTGAAGTGAGTCCTTTGACAGTGGCGCGTTTGAGGCACCGCTGTGTGTGGGAAGGTTTGGAAGCGGCGCTCTCCCAACGCCCACCGTCAGGGAAAAAGCCACGTAAGCTGGATGGTGTTGCCGAAGCCAACTTGATCGCATTGGCCTGTGGACCGAAACCAGACGGTCGCAGTTCTTGGACGATGCAATTGCTGGCAGACAAACTGGTGGAGCTGAAATTCGTCGATACGATTTGCGATGAAACTGTCCGCTTGACGCTTAAAAAAACGAACTTCAGCCGTGGCGGAAAGAACAATGGGTGATTCCTCCGGACTGCAACGCTGAGTTTGTTTGTCAGATGGAAGAGACGCTCAACGTCTATCATCGGCCTTACGACGAGCGACGGCCGATGATCTGTTTTGATGAAGCGACCAAACAGCTTGTGAAACATGTTGCCGATCCCATCTCCCAAAAACCTGGGCAACCGGAAATCATCGATTATGAGTACGAACGCAATGGAACCGGCAACCTGTTCATGCTGAATGAACCATTGACCGGAAGGCGCATGGTCTTGGTGACGGATCGTCGTACGGCTGTCGACTATGCAAAGGCGATCCGCTACTTGGTTGACGAGATGTGTCCCAATGCGGAGAAGATTGTGCTGGTTCACGACAATTTGAATACTCACAAACCTGCGTCGCTGTATGAAGCATTTCCACCAGTAGAAGCTCGTCGCATCCTCGATAAGCTCGAGATTCATTACACACCGAAACACGGAAGCTGGCTCAACATGGCGGAAATCGAACTGAGTGTTCTTGGTCGCCAATGCCTCGACCAGCGAATTCCTGATATGACCGTACTCGCTAAAGAAGTCGCCGCGTGGACTCGCGATCGAAACGAAAAGCAAATCCGAGTTGACTGGCAATTCACGACAGCGGATGCTCGAGTCAAGCTCAAAAGACTGTATCCAGTACTCGAACCCATCAAATGAAAGTTGGTGGACCACTAGCCTGTCTTGATTCATTTTCTTCCCTCGAAGCGAACCCGGAAAAGAAGACAGGCTAAAGCCTGGACTCCAACGGCTCAGCGAAGCTTCGCCCTCCCGCATCAACCATGGTCGACAGTGCTGAGCGGTCTCGTCACAATTTCTCAAGGTATTTGTACTTTGCACTTTGAGATTCGGGAGCAATTCATGCAGAAGAAGAAAGTTGGCAAGCAGATCAAGAAGGCCGCGGTTAAGAAATCGCCTTCCAAATTGGTACCCACTCAAAAAACTGCTGTAGCGAAGACGGTCGTCAAGAAATCGCTGAAATCCACAAAAAAGACGGCCTCAGTAAAAGCGCCCTCAGTAAAAAAGGCCCAGACACGGACGAATGTTACAAAAGCAGGTCCGGTCATGGGACGTGACGTCAAGACGGTGCCGGGGAAAGCATCACCCGTCTCGATTCCGCATTCATCAGCGGAAATCTCTCTCGGACGTCCGCTCGTGACCCAGGAAGAAAGGTTGTACATGCTCTTTCATGACGACTACCAGGCGCGACAGGTCTTCGAGTTTTTGAGGGTCGAAAACGTGAAAGAACTCGAGCAGTTCAGTCAGCAACAAATTGTTCACATGATGTCCAAGCCGTTGCGGATGACCGTCGATCGGATTCGACAGCGACTGGCACAGTTCAAACGCTCGCTGAAAGACGACGAACAATTCGCCGCCGACTTTTTGAAACAGGCGGATACGAAGTCGAATTAGTTTCAAGACGTCGCCTGCTGCATGTCGTCCTGCATGCGCCGCAATTTGCAGAGAACCGATTCACGCAATCGGACATCGCTGTAGGTCAGCGCTGCCCCGTCGGGCACGTCGCGAATGACTTCGGCACCGCCGGTCAACCCGATCGGCACAAGCTGCTCTGCCCTGGCAACATCGGCGCGCTCTAGAACACCAGCGACGCAATAGCCCCCTTCTCCGTCCAGTTGTGAGCCTGCAGGCAACCGCCGCTTGGCAACTGCCACGACATCACAAAAATGTCCCACGGGGAATCCAGCCGATTCACCGTCGAGCATCATCCGCGCGACACCGATCGGTACCTCATGTCCGACGAAATGTTGTGGGCGATAAATAACGATGTGCCGACTGCGTTTGCCAATCACCATGCCGATGATCTCGCCATAAGCTCCCAACGATTCGGCGGCAAATCCGTCCGGAGCTTCCACCACGGCATAGACGCCGCCGCGGATGCTCCGTTCCACGTAGGTCTGATCGGGCCGCATCGCGCTCACGGCTTCCACCACGCCCTCCGTTTCCAGAATGCCGCCGTGCCGGCGGTGGCACAACACATCGGGGATTTCGCGGAGGTCCAGGGCCGCAAAGTGCATTCCGCGTCGGTCGACCGACAAGCCCGTTGCGTTGGCCAGTGCCGCCATCTCAATCGCGTGCTTCGTACCATCAAGGAATGAGCAAAACACCTGGGCGTTATAGTCCTTGCCGGAAAACCCATAGAGTCGCGGCACATCGTCCGGATTCGCATTGCGAAATTCGGATATGAAGCGTGTTCCCTTCCCGGCGGCAATGACTCGAAATCCCAGTGTCCGAGCCCAGTCGCACAGTTCCACGGCCAGTGCCGGTTCATCACCGTAGGCCAGGCTATACATCACACCCGCCGCGTCGGCACGCTCTTTCAACAGCCGCCCCACGACGACGTCGGCCTCGACGGTGACCATCACCAGGTGCTTGCGTTCTTCGATGGCGTCAGAGGCATGCTTCGCGCCCGCTTCTGGGCTTCCGGTCGCTTCAATCACCACATCGATATGACTCTTCAGCAGTTCTGCGACATGAGCGGTTACCGCTGGACAACCAGCCTCAATGGCGCTATTGATGTCGCCCGCCGTGTCAACCTGTCGAACAATACTACGATCGATTCCACCCAGTTCCAACGCATGAATTCCCCGCTCCGGCAGCAGGTCGGCAATTGCCGAAATCCGCATGCCTTTCATGCGGCACGTCTGAGCGACAATCTGCGTGCCGAATGTTCCCGCACCAATGATACCGACTCGAATCGGTCGCCCTTCACGCTCACGAGCAAGCAATTTGTTGTGGAGCATTTCGTTTTCCCCTTGGCCTATCGCGCTGACTTGTCGCATCCCGAATGGCGCACGCGATTGTGATTGTCTGGAAGATGCCAGGATATTTTCAAGCGAGTTACGAGCGCGAAAGCACTACCGTTAAGGTTACTATCTCCGCAGCAGCTCCATCAGCAGAGGAATTGATGATGACGGAATTCGTAGTCATTCTGTTCGTAATTGTCGGCATTCTTCTGTACGCCATTGTTTTACTCAAGGACCTTCAGCTAAAGCAGGAAGAAGGATTGGGTGCGTTACGGCAGCAAATCAACAAACTCACACGAGAATTACTTCCGCAAAAAGCCGCGCTGAAATTCGCGGAAACAGAGGAGTTGTTCCGTCCTCGGCCCGTCGCTGAGCCTGCTGCTCCTGAGGCGGTCGTGGAACCGATTCATGCAGTCCCATCATCCGCTTCGTCATTACCAGTCTCAAGTCTCGCTCAAGCCGATGACGAAGAACTGGTGGAATTGGCTCTCGCCGTTGAGCCGGATGCCGCCGTAGCGGAATGGGCTCACACAGAGACTCCTTCGCAAAGCGCGACCACCGATGAAGTGCGACCTTCACAAATTGATCATGCATCTCCTTTGCCGCCGCGCACTCCCAGTAAGTTTGAGACCGCAGCAAAAGAAACGCTCCAGAAAATCTGGAATTGGATCATCGTTGGGGAAGAGCATATTCCGGCGGGCGTTTCGATTGAATACGCCATTGCCAGTCAGTGGCTGTTGCGAGTTGGAATCATCATCCTTGTCATCGGCGTCGGTTTCTTTCTGAAGTATTCATTCGACCACAATCTGATTAAACCGATTGCACGCGTTGCGATGGCCTCTTTTGCAGGGATCAGTTTGCTGACCGCGGGGACTCGGCTTCTGGGCGGACGCTACCACATTTTTGGACAGGGGTTGATGGGCGGCGGCTTAGCGATGCTGTATTTCAGCGTGTATGCCGCCAATCACTTCTATCAACTGATCGACGCCGGGCCTGCATTCGCGTTGATGGGATTAATTACGGTCCTCGCCGGTGCGGTGTCCGTACGGTTTGATTCGATGCTGATTGCGGTTCTTGGCGTGCTGGGTGGGTACGGCACACCACTGATGTTGTCGACCGGAAGTGTCGATTTCATCAGCCTCTATAGCTACATGCTGATCCTAGGTGTTGGCGTACTGGGAGTCTGTTATTGGAAAAATTGGCCTGTCGTCAACCTGCTGAGTTTTGCTTGTAACTACGGGCTGTTTTTCGCAGCGATGGAAGGCTATGACCGCACTCAGTTCTGGAATGTCATTCCGTTCTTGACGGCCTTTTTTGTTCTGTATTCGACGATGACGTTTCTCTACAAGCTGGTCAATCGAGTGCCATCGAATCTCGTCGACATCGCTGCACTGCTCATCAATGCGTTCATCTACTACGGAATGAGTTACCGGCTCGTTACCGAGGCGTACAGCAAGGAATGGGCTGCAGTGGTCACGTTGGCGCTGGCCGCGTTCTATACGGGGCATGTCTATTATTTTCTGAAACGAAAACTGGTCGATCGCGAACTTCTGATCAGTTTCCTGGGACTGGCGTCGTTCTTCGTGATCGTCACAGTCCCGCTGGTTCTCTCGAGGCAGTGGATCACCGTCAGTTGGGCTGTAGAGGCACTTGTCCTGTTGTGGATCGCTCGGCAAATCGGCAGCCACACGCTGAAGTACGTCAGTTTTGTCTTGTATGGAATTGTGCTGTTTCGGTTCACGTTCATAGATTTGCCAGGTCAATTCATCAATCCACTGGCTGAGCAAATAACATGGTCCGATTACTGGCCGCGACTGATCGAACGGCTGGTGATGTTTGGCGTACCGGTGCTTTCATTCGGTGCGGCGAATTGGCTGCTGTCACGCTGGATACGAGACGAACAAACGGCGATCGGTCAAGAAAATGATCTTCCAGAAGTGATTCCAGCCGGCTGGGCACCGGGGACAATCATCAGCCTCGCAGCGGGAATGCTCTTTCTCTATCTGCATCTTGAACTCAATCGTTCGATCGGATTCGCATACACTCCACTGAAATTGCCGGCGCTGACATTATTGTGGCTTGGTCTCTGCGGGCTGCTGCTATGGGAGTCGAACCAACGTCAAAATCAGAATCTGTTCTATCTGGCAGTGTTTGTGCTACTGGCCGTGTTGGCAAAACTGTTCGTGATCGATGTGCCTGCGTGGTCCCTGACAGAAAGATTCATTTACGCTGGAGATTATTCGTTCCACGATGCCGCTTTCAGGTTGCTCGACTTCGGCGCGGTGACGGCCTTTTTTGCTTTCGCATACGTCGTTTTCGCTGGAAAATATCGAGACCTGCAGGCCCCGGCATTTTTTGCAATCTGCGGTATGGGTGTCTTATTCGCGTTCCTGACATTGGAAGTGAACTCATTTCTAGAAGCCTTCGTTCCGGGGATGCGGGCTGGGGGAGTCAGCATCGTCTGGTCAGTGTTCGCGTTCTGCTGGCTGTTACGCGGCATCTGGCGCAATGAGCGTCCGCTTCGATTTGCGGGTCTCGCGTTGTTCACCATTGTGATCGGAAAGGTGTTTTTCCGGGATCTTGCGGAACTGGATCAGTTCTACCGCATCATCGCGTTTATTGTGCTTGGTATCGTTGTTCTGGCAGGATCTTTCATCTACCTGAAGTATCGTGAAACATTCGCCGTTAAGACGGTTGAACTCTCAAAGGAGCCGTTATGATGCGGCGCTTGCTTAGTTTGGCCTTGATCTTCGTCACGATGCAGACGCGAGTGAATGCGGCGGAGACCTATCGCTGGACTCGCAACATCCAGGTTCCAGAAATCGCGACTCCAACCCTCGTCGCGGTGCCGCTCGACTCACATTTCTTTCAGTTCACGCGACCAGGCCGGCCGGATGTCCGACTTCGGTCGGAGAAGGGGCAGGCAGTCGGTTTTGTTATCCGAGCTGCGAATGAAAGAAAGGACCTGACGATTCGCAGTTCATGGACGGGCACGCAGTCGGCGGCAAGAGTGGACACGGCAATCGGTTTGCAAGTCGAATTGGTTTTGCGCGACAAAGATCCCGAACCAACTGGCATTCGGATCATCACGCCACTTCGCGACTTCAAACACCAGGTGCATGCCGAATCCTCGGCCGATGGAACCACCTGGACGCCTACTGGAGATGCGACAGTCATTTTTGACTATTCACGCTACGTCGACGCCCGTAACGATCGAATCCCCATCTCCGCCAGCGGCCACCGCCATTTTCGCATCACGATCGACGACATCACCGCCGAACAGCAGTCTCAATTGATGGAACTGAATCGGCGTTTGCGCGGTGGCGAAGAAACCGATCGAACGGAAACTTCAGCCATTGTTCGCGTCCCATTCCGGATCGATCGCGTCGAATTCTATCACGATGAAGTGAAGGTCGAGAGTGGTCAGCGACGCAAGATTTCCTATCCCGCAGATCATGTCAAAGTCTCGGCAAACGAGAAAGATCATCAAACAATCGTCACGTTCGATTCAGAGCGGAATCCGATCACAGAGATCAAGATCTTGACCGGAGTCGATAACTTCAGCCGCGCGGCAATCGTGGAAGCCGAGATGGAGGACGAAAATGGCACGACGCGATGGCAAAAGATAACGTCGGGTACACTGACTCGATTCAATGTCGGTGCGATCCAGCGGGAAGATCTGACGCTTTCGATACGGGAAGTCGGAGCCGCACGTTATCGGGTCATCATCGACAATCGAGACAGTCCCGATCTGGCGATTAAAGGCGTCGAACTCACTGGACCACAATATGAATTGATATTCCTGGTGTCGCACCCCGGGACGATGCAGCTTGAATATGGGTCTGGCGATGCCGTCACAGGTCAGTTCGACACGGCTGCTCTGGAGGCCGCACTCGCACAAGGTCAGTCGGTGGTCAATGCGTCCTTACAATCACGGATTGAGAATCCGAACGCGCTTCCGGACTCAGCTAAAGTCTGGATGCCGTGGAACGACACGCGCGTCCTTGTCGCTGTCATTCTCGTCGCTACGGTGGTGTTCAGTTGGGTCCTTTTCCGAGCCAGCCAGCGACTCACTGTTCCTCCGAGCCAATAGGATTTCCCACGGCACCGATTCAACGGGGTTGGAATTCTTCAATCAGCTTCCTTGTCGTCGTGGCGTCACGCTTCATGCGGATGCGCCAGACGAGTTCTTCTGGACTCACGACTTTGACGCTATTGGGAAGCCTTTCGGCGCACCAGGTGGCAGGTGTGTAGCCGCGTACGCCACCCTGGGTTTCCGCCCTACCTTGTTCCATATCCTCGGCATTCTCATCGTTGTCGGGAGCTTTGCGAAAGTAGGACCAGGCATGAACGACGACCCAATCATTGCGGGCCACTTTGCCGGAGGCGCCTTTGACAATTTCGCGTGCAACCTTTGCGGGCGTGCCGCTGCGCTCGCGACGGTTCGAATGTTCCCAGATTGAATAGCGAGCTGTCACAACGGGAATTTCGACCCCGCGTCCATCTTTTACCCAGAACGTCTTGCCAGCGCCTCCTTCGTAAGGCGCATATTGGAAGGCAAAAATTGCCAATAAATCGTCGGTCTCTTTGGCGAACGTTTGATAGGCCTGCAGTGCATCTGGCGTATCGACTTTCGCGACGTTGAATCCAATAATTCGCGTCCCCGTTCTTCGCATCAAGGTCCACGTCCGACGCGCATGTTGGGCCAGAAGCTCATTGCGGTTTGGCCGGGAATGGCCGAAGAGATCGGGATAGTAGTAGCCGCCACCCCATTCGATCATACGGTCGTTCTCTTTTTGGGTGTCGAGCGCATATTCGACCGCAACGGGGCAGAGTTGTGTCAGGTGGGAAAAGCACGATGACCATCCAAACGGGATTTTGCCTCGGTCAGGATTGGCCCAGTAACTTGGGTTGCCATGAAAGAAACTCGACTCATACCACTGCACGTTGTCTCCGTCGGTGATCACGAAGCTGACGCAGGTAAGACGATCATCGAATTTGATTCCCTTCGGGTCGAAGTCTCTCTGTCGTGGTGGATCGATGATCTGATCGCTGCCTGACATCAGGACCGGTGCATTGATGCACCAATCTGTCGCAGTTTGAATGTGGCCGTAGAGACTGGACAGTCGAGTCGTTTGAAACTCGTCACCGCCGTTCCACCCTGCGATCGGTGAGAGTGGTTCCAGCCACTTGAGCGCAGAGTCCAACGGTTCGTCGTTACCAAATAGCACGAAGGCCTGTTGGGCGATGGCCAGATCGCGCAGGTTTGCTTTCTTGGGATCCTGAGCACATAACAGGTTTTTGTTGAAACGATCTTGATACGTTTCGAAACACCATTTGAGCGTCTTGTCGCGAGCGTCCATCAGCAACGTCAGTCCGTGCTTACGTACTTCGTCTTCCAGATTTTCCTCGACGACGATGCCGTCCAGCAATCCAGCCAGGCTGGTCGCAATGTTGACGGACTGATTCATTCCTTTCCGGTGATCATTGATTTGACCTGCGGATTTGTCTTGTGTGTAGAGAACATAGCCTTTAATGAGTCCTCGCCCCGAATAGCGATCAACCAACTCCCACAATTTGAACTCGCCGTGCACTTTGACGGAGGGATTCTTTTTGACCCACGCTTCATACCATGCTTCGTAGTCAACATTACCGGATGACATCCAGACCATTTCGTCTCCGGTGCCCTGATTGACAGCCTTGGCCGCGAGGCCTGACACGGAACACGCCAGCACTTCCTGCGGGTTTGGGAAACCTCGTTCACGCGTACGAACAACGGAAGCAGGCAATTTCTGAACGGGCCACCAGCGATTTTCATCAGCAACGGCGACCGAAGAGTAAAAGCCAACGCACACGAAAAGCAATGTCATTCGGTAAGCAATAAACAAAATCTTCTCTCATGATTTATGCGAAACAACGGCCTGTTGATTTGTCGGCGCGAGTGAGTGAAATTCACTCTTGCCGAATCCAGCGGCGGCAAAAATGCGTTGGTATTCCTCGAAGGTATAAGCATCGCCGTGCGCCGTTGTTGCCAGCATGGTCAGAGCGAACATCGCTGTTGCAGGCGGGCTGATTCGATCAGGCTCGGGAATAAATTCCAACGTGATTGCACGGCCGTCGGGTGCGAGAGCTGCAAACGCTTTCTTCGCGATTTGTTCGCATGTCGGTAGATCGAAATGATGCAGAAAGTTTGTCAGCAGGACGACGTCATATGGCCCACCCCAATCGACTTCAAATGCACTTCCCGGCAGCAATTTGTGACGGTCCGCAACGCCGGCACGCTGAGCATTTTCGGTCGCTACGGCAAGCACGTTCGGCCAGTCTAATGCTGTGATCTGTGCTCTCGGATCTCGTTCGGCAATTGTAATCCCGAAGATGCCGTGACCGGCGGCGACATCTAACACGCGTAGCCCTGGCTTACCTGCGACGACCGCGATTTCTGCCAGCATTTTGGCTGGAGCCAGCATCGCCGGCACCATTGCCCGTGCGAAATCGACCCAGATCGGATTGTCGTACGAGACCGTGCCTTCGTCGGAGACCGCTGTTCCCCCGCGGCGGACGGCTGCCGTGAGTTGATAAAAGCATTCACGAATGTTGGGTGTATGCAGGAACTCAAGCACACCGGCAAGGCATGCGGGAGACTTGCGATTTAGAAAAACGTTCGTACTGGGTGTCACCTGATAACGATCGCCCTCTTTGCGGAGGAATCCGATGATTGTTAGAGCGTCGACCAGAACGCGGATGCCACGCGGCGATGCCTGACACGCGTCGGCGAGTTGCGTCACGCTCTGTTTGCCCTCGACGATCTTCGTGAACAAGTCGAGTTCGATTGCGGTACGAAGAACTTCTGTTCTCTCGTATCCACTGACCGTTTCAAAAAATAACGCGGGCGAGATTTCATTTTGATTCATCTGATTTCCTGTGATCCTCGAATGCTGAACGAGCAGATTCTCATCGCTCAGATTCCCCGATCTTACCGCGCAGCGTCCCGAAGGCGACATATCATCGGATGATCTTTAGCTAAGACATTCGGACGAAATCGTCCCGCTTCCGCCAATCAAATTCCCTGCTTTTTCTCTTTCCACAGATGACGCTGAAGAGTGGGGAAAAGCTTCAAGGCATTGTGTCGCATCACTTGGCCGCCAATTCGAATGGCGTGGTCTTCTCGCAGTTCATTGCGAATCACCTTTTCGGCGAGTGCCTCCGACAAACATTGCCGTGTGAAGACAGTCGCGGCGTAGATCCCTTCCGCATTGACGGTATCAGCGCCCCACATGATGCGATCGGACGGCATGATTTCGAGCCATTCCTGATAGGCGCGCTTGGCCATCGTATAGCTGAGTTGAGGCAGCCAAACCGAATCGATCCAGACATTCTTGTATTTCATGGCGATGACGCCCGTTTCGCCGATCCAGGGGAAACCACCGTGAAACAGAATGAATTTGGTTTTCGGATTTTCGGCGATCAAGTCCACGAGCAGCATCGGATTTGATCCTTGAATACGCGCCTGACCCGTGTGGATCTGGAACGGCAGGTTGTGCTTGGCGCTCAACTCGCACAGTCGACGAAAAATGAAGTCCTGAAAGTCCTTGAGTTCCAGTGCGCTCAGTTCACTTGTCGGTCGACCGAAAGCCTGTTCCGCCCGTTCTCTCGGGACGTTCTGGAAATCGAGTGTTCGCTGATAGGCCAAAGTCGATTTCAGACAGACGGCGTCATGAGCAACTGCTTCCTCAAAAATCTTGTCCAGCGTCGCCAGATAATCGTCCAGAGACTTAATCGGCTGACCCCGTGATTCGGCAAATGCGTATGGACTATCGGTCGCGCTGTCGAACCGCGAGGCATGATGGCCATTGACCATCGTCGTCACGTTCAGGATCGGAATCGAGAACTGGTAGGCTCGCTCAAACTTGAACCTAGCCCAATAAGGATCGATCAGCATCAATTCGATGTTGGCCCGGTTTGCGACGACATCTTTCAACCAGCGGTCGTCCTTGTAATTCTCGAAAATGCGCCGGTTCAGATCGCGTGCCTGTTCGTCCGTGATTGTCTCGAAATCAATGCCATACAAATCTGTGAAGGCAGGCAGAACGTAACGATAGAAACTGGTGGCGCGGGCATCTTGAAAATCGCCTTTCGCGCGACTCCACCAGGTATCGAACGACTCACCATCACGCCAACTGGTCAGCGGGTTGATCCCAGGGTAATAACTGCCGCGCCAGATGCTGTGGAGCGTCATCCCTCGCCCGCGATCCGTCTCGTTCCGTTCCGCGATTTGTTCGAACGGTCGCAAATGGTCATGCGTGTCGATCGCCGGTATGGCATCGATTGCAGATCGAATTCGCCGATAGGTATCCGTCACCTTGACGTCATCGGCGTAAATGGCCGAGCCGCAAACGGAAATCAGTACGAGAGTTCGCAGAATTCTCATCGTCTTCACGCTTTATCGTTTTCCAACAAGAGGGTTCAGCCAACGCCGTCGTCAACGGATGGCAATCGGATTTCCAGGCGACCCCGTAGCTCCCTTGAGACGTAACGGACTGAAGACGAAACAAAATTCAGAGGCGCCCGCGGTCGCGATCTCTTCGAGGTCGAGATTTTCAAGGTGATAAACGCCGTGGCCGGTCAAGTTCCATTGATGGACGGGGAACGCCATATCTTTGCTTTCATTCGGGACCACTTCGATGGCCCATGTGTCCGCACCGATGATCGCGACCTTGTGATCGGTCAGGTACTTGGCGGCGGCCAGACCCAGACCAGGTTCGCCTTCGCCGTACGCCTGATTGTCTTTCATCCACAATTTACCATGTCCGGTGCGAAGCAGAACGACGTCGCCTTCTTCAATCTGCAATTTTGCTTTTTCGAGACACGCCTTCAGGTCATCGGGCGTGATGACGTATCCCGCCGGCAACCGATCGTTTCCTCGCAGAGCGCACACATCAAGCAGCAGGGCTCGCGTGAAGAATACTCCCGCGTTTTCCACTCCAAGTTTCTTCAAGCCGTATGGATCGCCGAACTCGGAAAGCTTGTTTCCGTTATAGAAGACATCCTCGCCGTTCAGGCGGATGCCCACATGGCCCAGGCCGTCGAATTGCGTCCCGACTTGACCGATCTCACCACTGACCAGTTCATCGTTCGAAACGATCTGATTGGCACCGGTCGGCAGGCCCGTCGGCAGGCCGGGAATCGTCAAGCTAAAGTGACGTTTACCAGGGACCGGCATCCCCTGCTCGTACAGGCGGCCCAGTTGAAAGGTGCGGCCTTGTTTGATCAGTTGAGCGGCCCGGACGGTTCTTTGGGGCGTCATCCGATTCGCCGCGCCGCGCTGATCATCGGCGCCAAATTCGGATGGCCAGAACTTTTCGCCGATCGGACTTTTCAGCGCCGGATTTGAATCGCCATTCACCCAGGCGGCGAAACCCATCATCGCAATGCCAAGCGCCAGGCCGGCCAACAGATGTCGCCAACCAGAGGAATTGTGGGATCGTTTCATGTCGAATGCTCTCCTGAAATGCTGGAAAGTGCCACGGATGGCGTTGCAAGCGTCAATCGAAAATCGCACCAGGACCGAAGATTCGCAGGCAGTCGATCGTGGTGCGCGGAAGCGGTGTCGTATCAACCATTCACGTGATTCCCTCAGCACGGGATCAGGGATGTGAAACGTCAAAATCAAATAAATTGAGAGACGAAATCGTCTTTGGAGTTTGTTGAACGCATGATGCTACACCGATCCGTTTGGAAATGCGATTCGACCGATCAATAACCGTGGACAGGCAAAGAAATGCTAACACTTCTGGTTGTTCCTCCAAGGGAATACAATCACGCCTCGTTTGAATCCTCACTCACTCAGAATCGTCACTCGTTCACCACGGACCCGCGACATGTCGACTCCCGCTCCTACCGAATTCAAAGCTGTCCTGGACCCGACCGAGTTGTCTCAGATCCCGCGCGATCTCAGTTTTCATCCCATCCCATCCAAATCGCCTCGCGTGCTGACTCATGAGCAGATCGAGCAGTTCAATCGCCTTGGATATATCAAAGGGATACGTGTCTATTCCGAGGCCGAGATTTCCAGCATTCGCCAGTACTTCGATGATTTGCTGAAGCGCGTGGTGGCGGCAGGCGGCGATAGTTACTCGATCAGCTCAGCGCATCTGAAGTACGGACGAGTTTGGGATATTCTGACCAACGCGAAGATCACGGCGTGCATCCGTGATCTGCTGGGTGAAAATGTCATCGGCTGGGGCTCGCACTTTTTCTGCAAGATGCCGAAAGATGGTAAGAGTGTCGCCTGGCATCAGGATTCCAGCTATTGGCCGCTGACTCCATCGAAAGCCGTCACTGCCTGGCTGGCCGTGGATGATGCCGATGTCGAAAACGCCTGCATGCGGTTTGTCTCCGGGTCGCACCATTTTGGTGCGATGACATTCCGTCCCAGCGATCCCAAAGAACATAATGTTCTGAATCAAACGATCGAAAACGTCGAGCAATACGGAGAAATTGTTGACGACTGCCTGAAAGCCGGTGAGATTTCGTTGCACTCGGACCTGCTGTTGCATGGTTCAGAAGCGAATATGTCCGATCGCCGCCGTTGCGGGCTGACGCTGCGGTATGCCCCCGCCGATGTCCATGCCTATATGGACTGGAACCAGAAG
>Ga0206876_1046_pt1 | contig 30769 bp, 26 predicted proteins | sample Alteio_BWOrgCont_10_FD_152619 | JGI IMG/M metagenome (GOLD analysis project Ga0206876, IMG submission 152619) | Enriched cells from forest soil in Barre Woods Harvard Forest LTER site, Petersham, Massachusetts, United States -... | ecosystem: Environmental > Terrestrial > Soil > Temperate forest >...
CCTGACCAAAAACTCGCGAAACCAAAGGAGTTTGACGACTGCGCCGAGATCCTCAAGGGCGTCAAAGTGAGCAAAGTACTTTTCGTTCCCGGCGAGCACGACTTCGACGGTGACGGAAACAAGGAATATCTGCAACGCTATGGGAAGGGAACGCGAGGACTTGGGTGGTACAGCTTCGACCACCATGGAGTCCATTTCATCGGACTTGTGAACGTTGCGAACGCCAAGTCCGGTAGCGGAGATGGAGGCCTTGGCGTGATCGGCGAAGAACAACTCACCTGGTTGAAAAAGGATGTCGCCGGACTGAAAGACAGCACGCCGATCGTCGTTTTTGCCCACGTCCCTCTCTGGGCCGTGTACGAGAAATGGGGTTGGGGCACACGAGACTCTGAACAGGCTCTGATGATCTTGAAACGATTCGGCTCGCTGACCGTCTTGAACGGTCACATCCATCAAGTCTTGAAAAAGGTCGAAGGGAAGGTCGTATTCCACACAGCCCGCTCAACGGCGTTTCCCCAGAATGAGCCGGGCAAGGGGACGCCAGGGCCGATCCGGGACCTTCCGGCGAATCGGCTGCACTCCGTTCTCGGCGTGACCACGGTCGGTTACGTGGAAAACAATGGTTCTCTCGCAATCGCTGATCCGACCCTCGTTTGACCGTAGCGAACCGAACCGGCTCCCCGAACCGGCTCCCCCCTGCGCCGGGGGGTCGGTCGGTCTGTGAATCTGTCTGTGCATCGAATCAAGGAGGATTATCAATGCTCGTTCTCAGTTGCAAATTGGGTGACCGGATTGTGTTACCAGGAATCGACGCAACGGTCGAAGTCGTGGCGATCAAAGGCAAAGTTGCGCGGTTGGGCATTTCGGCTCCTGTCCAGATCACCATACACCGCAGCGAAGTCGGGCAACTCGTTGATCTTCAGGCGCACAGTATCGGTGTGGCAGGTGACCAGGAAAACTTCAGCAGTCACGAATGACAATGATTTTCTACAGCTCCGCAACGAATTTACCCGTGACACAAAAGATTCATTGGAGACCCAAATGAAAGGAATCATTCTTCGTGTGTGCTGCGCTTTGGCAGTCGGTGGCTCGTATGGTCTGGCCGCGGAAGGGGAGCGGAACCTGGCCGCCGAAGCGCTTTCTGTTTTCTCGGCCAAATGTGCCGGCTGTCACGGACCGAACCTGGCCAGTCCCAAAGGGCGATTCGGATACGTACTGGATCTCGCGCGAGTTGCAGCCAACCCTGAGATGGTCGTGCCGTCCTTCCCGGAGGAATCAGAACTTTGGGAGCTCGTCCGTCGGGGTGAAATGCCTCCCGAAGAATCGCCCACCGGACCACTGTCCGGCGTAGAAAAGGAAACGATCCATGCCTGGATCGCAGCCGGTGCACCGGCCGATCCCAACCTAGCCTCAGCAGCAAATCCGCCCGAAACTAACCCGTCTTCTTCGCCGCCGTCGCTCATGAATAGAATGTTGCGCTGGTTGGGTGCGTTTCACGTGATCGTCGTACACTTTCCCATCGCGCTGTTGATCGTCGCAGCCGCCTCGGAACTCAAAAGTACGGTTCTGGGCAGCCGAACTCCGAGCCCTGCGGTTCGATTTTGTGTACTGCTCGGAGCGGTCGGTGCGCTCACCGCCGCATTGCTCGGCTGGATTCACGCAGCGAATGGGTACGGCGCAGGTGCGTCGCAGATACTCAACCTGCACCGCTGGATCGGCACAACCGCCGCCGCGTGGGCAGTTGGCACCGTCCTGTTTTCGGAGCGGGACGAGCGGCGCGGCGTGCGCAGCATCTGGTTCCGCGTTTCACTTTTCCCGGGGGCGCTACTGATCGCGATAGAGGGGCATCTTGGAGGCATGCTGGTTCACGGAAACGATTTTCTTAACGGCGGATAGACGCGCTTGACCAGGCCAGACCACCCGACTGTGTACCGGGGACACCGTACAGAATTCGGGCAAGAGATTCCCGGACAGCAGTTCTAGAACGCTTCCAAGAAAAGTGTGGCGTCCCGCGCGCCTGAATTCATAGCGTCTAACCCATGTTTCCACGCGACACGTAGGTGCGACCCGCACTCAGGCGAAGGCATATTCCATGCAGGATCAAAGGATGGATTCTGGATCAGACACGGCTATTTCGATCGTCTGCGTACCGGCACGATCATTCCGAGATCAGACATTGGATGCGTGGCGCGGCTTTGCCTGCATTCTTCTGGTGATTTACCATTCCACAATGCATGTGTCGAAGAGTGCCGAACTCGGGGAGAATTGGTGGGACAAACTTGGATACTACCTTTTAACGGCGACGGCCAGTTTCAACGTCGGCGTCCCCATCTTCTTTGTGATCAGCGGCTACTGTATCATGGCAACGCTCGATGGACGATGCCGTAGCGGCGGCGGAGTCGGCGTCTATTTCTGGCGGCGGTTTCGTCGCATTTATCCGCCGTACTGGATCGGAATGCTGATTTCATCGATCGTGATCTTGTTCAGTGAGCGATTCTTTTGGCCGGGGCTTTTTACACGCAGCAATTTCAAGATGACTGCTCCGACCCGGCTGAACGTTTTTGAATGGGCGGGAAACCTGACTCTGACCGAATCGTGGCGCTGTCATCTGACAGGTGGAAGCGACAAGTACCTGGTGGGGCACGCGTGGACGCTCTGTTACGAGGAGCAGTTTTACGCCGTCGCAGGGGTCATTCTGTTTCTGGCGCCAAAAAGAATGTTCCTCGCGGCGTTCATGATCACGTTGAGTATTCCAATCGTCGTTGGCTGGGCACATCGAAACGGCATCCATTTTGAGGGCACGATAATCGGGGGCGCATGGCTGTTTTTCGCGGCGGGCATTGCTGCGTATTACCGTATCCACTACGCCGGCCAAATTGGCCGTTTGATCATTTCCGCCATGTTCTCTATCGCAATATTTTTTCCTGCGTTCGATTCACGGCATCTGATGTTTAGCGATTTCGACCCGAGGTTCTCGTGGGTGATGTCAATGATATTTGCGTTTCTGCTGGCCGCACTTTACCGGAAAGATGCCGAATTGAGTTCATGGCGGATCTTGTTACCGTTTTTGTTCTGCGGAAGAATTTGCTACAGCCTGTACCTGATCCATCCACTGGTAACAACAGGAATCGGACATGCCTTCTATCAATGGGGAATGCGCGGCAATTGGCAGACTCTGCTGGTGACCTTGCCGGTCAGCGTCACACTTTCGCTGACGATCAGCGCCGCGTTCTTTTTTCTCGTCGAACGGCACTTTCTCAATTCCAACCGCCAACGTGAATGATGTTCGGTCTGCGTTAGCAGCGACGCGTTGGTTGAACGTCGTTTGTGAAAGGCTCATCACGCGGAGCGATGATGGCTACATTGGATGATTGCGGCGGTTCCCCTGTCATTCGGTCATTGTTGCAAGACGATCGGCAAACTCGGAAGATTCTGCAGGTGGCTTGACTGATGAAATCACCAGGGGATCGATTGCGGAATACAGCTATTCCCGGTTGATGAACAGCTTTGGCAGCGAATCTTTGAGTTCCTTCATTCCTGCATCGGTCGTATTGGTTCCGGTGAGGTCGAGATACGTTAGCATTGTCAGTTGCGTCAGTTGCTTGAGACCGACGTCAGTGACGGACGTGTTCCTCAATTTCAACGTGGTCAAGTGTTCTAATTCACTGATTTCCTTCAAGCCCGCATCCGTGAGCTTAGTGTCTGAGACGTCGAGCCTCGACAAGTTTTTCAATTCCGCCAGGTCCTTCAAACCAGCTCCCGTCAAGAGTGTAGAACTCAGGTCGAGTGTCGTCAGGTTTTTGAGCTCACAGAGTTCCTGTACGGCGATGTCTGTGAACTTCGTGCGGCTGAAGTCGAGGGTTGTCAGATTCGTTAATTCCTTGAGTTCGCTCAAACCAACACCTGTTAAGTGCGTGGCGCTCAGGTCAAGTGTCTGCAGGTGGTTGAAGTCTTTGAGATCCTGCTCAACTCCATCTTTGATAAACGTGCCGCTTAGTGAAAGTGAAATCAGCGCCTTGTGCTGACTGAAAACCTTCACTTCACCGTTCTTAATGGGAGTCCCGACGAGGCGGAGTGTCGTCAAGCCCTTGAGACCGAGAAGTTCTTTCAATTCCGCTGCCTGAACTTTTTTTCCCGAGAGGTTCAGTGTTGCCAAGTTTTTCATGCTCGCGATTTCCTTCAATCCCACGACGGTGATTGAAGGACAACTCAGAAAAAGTGTGGTCAAGCAATTCAGGTCTCGGATTTCCTTCAGACCGTCATCCGTGACGTTTGTGCCAGCGAGATCAAGCGACTTCAGACTTGGGAAGTTCTTCAGTAAATGCAGGTAGCCATCGCCGAACCGTTTGCTTCCTCGAAAACTGATATAGACCACGGGATGATTCGGCAACGTCTCGTCCCTTGTGACTTCGCCACCCAGCAGTTCAATCTTCGCGATCACCTTGGAATCGTCGGGGGTGTCGTCAGTAAAGGCTGGTGAAGCGATAAGCATGAAAGCCGCAATCGGCAAGAAATGGGAAGCACGCATCGAGCAGCCTTCCGAAGTGCGATTTGAAGGGTCGTCATCGACGAGAAATTAGGCGTTCTGACGATGCTATGGAGAACGAACGTGACCGTGCAAGACTTCGTGTTTGTCCGTCGGCCTGAAGGGCCAGCAGTTCCAATAGCCTAGCCTGAAGGGAACGAAGTGACCGAAGGGCTAGGTCAGGTACAGTACAAGATGTTCAAAGGCCTGAAGGGCCGGCCGTTCTCTTGCTTTGCGCACGTCTCTCGTGATTGAATTCGAACGGCCAGCCCTTCAGGCCTTGAATGTGTTAATTTGGCCAGAGACCTAGCCCTGCGGGTCCTTTGGAAGGACCCTCCAGGCTAGGCTATTTGAGCTGTTGGCCTTTCAGGCCGCAGGACTGGACGATTTGCATTGTTCAAGTTTACCGAGTGCGCCGATCCTACCCCGCGATCTTCCGAAATCGTCTGCGGTGTATTTACTCCGTGGACTACCGAGCTAGCATGTGTGTATCGATTCGTATTGCCGTGCCAGCGCTGGGAAAAAACATGGCTCAACAAGAAGACCTTGTGATCGACAAATCCACATGGGACAACCTGCCGGATTCGACCAACTTGGCAGAAGTGGATGAGATCGAAGCGCGGGCGAAGAATGGGACGCTGATCGTGAAGGAAGGCGACATCAGGTATCGCCCGGTGGAGGTCCCCGAGGCAGGTTGGGTGCTCGAAAAGCTCACGACCACCCCGAAAAAATAATCTTTTAATTTACTCGAAGATTCGCTTGACAGATTCTGCTGCGCGTGATTATCTTCTAGTGAACTCGAATATCAATTCGCATCTCGTCCCTGCGGAGTTCACTTGATGGCCCGTCCTGCCTCGGAACAGCCCACGGAACTGGAACTGCAGTTCTTGAAAATTCTCTGGGAAAAATCGCCGCAGCTTGTGCGCGAAATTCGTGATGCGCTGGCCGGATCTGGTCGGGACATCGCACACACGTCGGTGATCATCACTCTGAACACGATGGTGAAAAAGCGGATTGCCACGCGGAAGAAAGAGGGTAAGTCTTTTCTCTTCTCGCCTGGCCTCACGCGTGAACAGGTGTCGCAGTCCGTGCTGGGTGATGTGGTCAACCGCGTCTTCGATGGGTCGGCCAAAGCGGTGGTGCTGGGGGTCTTCGAACAAAACGACATTAACCTCGACGAACTCAAAGAGCTGCGAAAGTTGATCGACCAGAAAATGAAGGGAAGCGACAAATGAATTCGATATTGTTCCAACTGTTCGATCAACGAATCTGTCTGCGGCTGACCGAAACGCTACTGCATTTTGTCTGGGAAGGTTTGGCGATTGGTGGCTGTACGCTTTGTCTGGCGTGGTTATGCCGTACGGCATCCTCGCGAGTGCGTTACGCAGTCCATGCCGTCAGTCTCGCTCTGATGGCGCTCTGCGTACCCATCACGTTTGTTGTGATTGGCTCGCCGGAATTGCCGCAAATGGAACACAACTCGTTGGTTGTCAGTGAGCCTGAGTTGTCCGGTTCGGTGACTTCCCACGAAGTGGTTTCGGGAACGACGATCACACCCGAGTCCGTTGAAGCGCGACCGGTAAATTCTGCTTCTAACCCTCTTCCGTCCGAAGTATCAAGCGTTGATGCATTAATCCCGGAAACGAATGCAATCCGAGCGATTCACGCATCGCGATTCGAGTCAACACTGCGACAATGTGCTCCTTACACTGCCGGTGCATATTTTCTGGGGGTCATCGGGATGATGATCCGACTTTGTTGTGCGCTGTGGGGCGGGCATCGCTTGCGCCGGTGCGCGGTCCCCGTCAGCGATCGAAAGCTGTTGAGACAGATTCGCTCACAGGCCTCGCGGATGGGTCTGAAGTTCTTACCCGTCGTCGCGTATTGCGAACGGATCGCGATTCCCGTTGTTGCGGGAATTTTGCGGCCGATGATCCTGCTTCCGTTGTGGATTGCCACTGAGATGGATCCCGAGCAGGTACTCGTGATTCTGACGCATGAGATGGCTCATATTCGGCGATCGGATCTGCTCGTGAATCTGTTGCAGCGCCTCTTGGAAACGATCTTGTTTTTCCACCCGGTCGTCTGGTACGTCAGCCGACAGTTGAGCTTCGAGCGTGAAAACTGTTGCGACGATGCTGTCGTTCAGGCCGGTTATGAAAGTGTGCAGTACGCCAGCGCCTTGGTTCGCATGGCGGAACTGTGTGCATCGAACCGGCGACCGATTCCGACCACGCTGCTTGCATTGGCGGCCAGTGGCAGCAGCGGCAGTGAACTCAAACGCCGCATCGTGCGTCTGTTGAACGATCCCCAGCGATTGCGTCTCACGCGCGGTGATTCGCTGACACTCTTGCTGATGATCGGGTTAATCATAGGAACGATGGCAGGATTCTGGCGACAGACCTTCGCCGCGCCATCGAACAATCTCGACGCCAATGCAGTCGACGCAAAACAGGCCGTCGCGGGCAACTCGAAGGAACTGGAATTCACGGGGAAAGTCGTCGATGCGGATGACAAACCAGTTACGGGGGCGGAGATCTGGTTGGCGTTTGCGAGTTACCGATCCGATGATCCCACGATTCCATCCACCGTCCGAAAAATGGCCATGAGCGATCAGCAGGGAGATTTCTCGTTCCAGTTCGAACCGATCAAGGCTGATGAGGGCGGCGCGGCAAGATGGTCGCCCAAGCCGCGAGTGTTCGCCAAGGCGGCTGGATACGGTTGCGACTGGCTACCGTTGGAGGCATTTGAGAAGAATCCTGTCTCTTCGGCAAGTCGAGATGCGCTCGAACGCGAAGTCGACGAAAGCATCGGGTCAAAACAGTTTTCCAGCCGCACACTCAAACTACCGCGAGAAGCGGGACCGGTTTCCGGACGACTGATCGATCTGGAAGGAAATCCCGTACCTGGCGTCGTTGTCTCGATTGAAAGCCTTGAGAACGTCGATTTGACCCAGATGAATGAGGCGTTCGAAAAATCGTCTCGCGACATCGGCAACAAGGCGATGTGGGGTCGCTCCCTGCCAGGTGGCAACTTGTCCCGCGTCGACTGGCAGACGTTTGTACCGTCCGCAAAGACCAACGAAAATGGCGAGTTTTCGCTGTCGGGCCTGGGGCGCGGTCAGATGGCAGCGGTGACACTTCTGGGCGAGCGCGTTGCTGCCGAACGACTATATATTCTGGGAACGGAGATGGAAACGAAGCGTCTACCGCATATCTCGTTTTATCCGAACGGAGCACAGGATGTTTTTGTCGGAACTCGTTTCAGCCACGTTGCAGGTCCCGCGGTGCCCGTCAGTGGCGTTGTGACGGAGTTCAAATCCGGCAAGCCGATTGCCAATGCAACCGTGTTTGTCGAGCGACTGTTCAGTATCGATGGCAGGATGTCCGTCGTGCAACTGCGGATGTGGACCAACCATATTCGCGCTGTCACCGATGCCAACGGACGGTATCAACTGATCGGAGTTCCGCCTGGAGCCAAGCATGTTTTGAATGTCGCACCCCCGAAAACGGAACCGTGGTTGATTGCATCGCAGCAATTTTCGGTCGATTCAGGAGTGCCCAACGTGACCGTTGACGTACAGGTGTTTCGTGGAATCTGGCTGGAAGGCCGAGTCACCGATGAAGCGACGGGAGAACCGATCAAAGGCCGCGTGGATTACCTGGCGTTACAAACCAATCCGAATATCCCCCAGAGGTTTGGACTGGAGGATGCTTGGAGGATGGATCGCTTTCCCACCGATGAATCGGGCAACTATCGCGTGGCCGGATTGCCTGGACCGGGAGTGTTGCTCGTCCGATCGTTTGGCGAAACGGTCTATCCACTGAGCGTCGGGTCGGAAAAAATCCCAGGGTATGAAGCCAAGGGAAATTATTTGCCGACGACCCCGACGGGAATGCCACTCGTCAACTGGAACCGTGTTGATTACATCGATCCTGCCGTCGATGCCCCGTCGCATACTCTCGATCTGACGTTGTCGGCCGGACCATCGTTTGTCGGACGAATCGTGGGACCGAACGATTCACCCGTCTCCAATCTCGAAGCATTCGGGCTGAATGAAAAAGGCGGGTTCTACGAAAAGCTTAAGGACGACAAGTTCTCGATTCACAACTATGTACCAACCGTCCCGCGTAATCTTTTCTTCAAAACAGCGGACGATTCGCTAGTCGGATATCTGCACGTCGAAGGCGCACCGCCAGCAGATCTGACCGTTCGTTTGCAACCCGGTGTGACAGTCCGAGGCAGGCTGATCGAAACCGACCTCGACGATGTGGCCGTGGGTTACCACCTTTACTGTCAATCATCGAACCAAGGGCAGTTCCGTATTAACGACACGACCACGGATGAGAACGGCCGGTTTGAAATCAAAGGACTGTGGGCCGGAAATGTCTACAAGATGGACACGTCCAACGTTCGGAGATTCAGTACCGGTCAAAACCGGTTCAAAATTGATCTGACTGATGCCAAACCCGGAGATGTCATCGAACTTGGCGACGTGACGGGCAAGCACGCGAAAGTCCCCCAATAGTCGTGATCAAGAAAAACGGCCCGACTCGGAGAGTCAGGGTACGTAGCCTGACTCTCCGAGTCGGGCAATCTTGGCCGCGGAAACTCAAGCTTTGTCGAAATCACCGTCACGGCAAATCGCATTCGTTTCGTTTGTGATTGGTGATGCAGGCAGGGTCGTTTGTTCGAACTTTATTCGAAGTAGGGTGAGAGGAGTCAACATTGTCCCTCTGGAATCAATATCAACCCAGTTCGTCAGCGCCCTGGGACTTGAAGCGGGTCGTTCATCTCCACCGACGCACTGTGTTCGGTGCGTGCTGGAATGAAGTTCAGCGTGACGTTGGTGATACTCCGCAAGCCGCCGTCTCCCGGGTTCTGGACGGAACGTGCCGATCTGACGGAACGCTCGTTGATTTCGAAAATCTGGCAAAAACCATTGGAGACGCAGCCGTCGATTCCGGTAGTCCGGAGCGGCTGAAAGCGTGGTGGATCTATCGCTGTTTATATTCGCCTCGGCCGCTCGAAGAACGGCTCACTCTGATGTGGCACAATCACTTTGCCACCAGTCATGAAAAGGTTCGTGATCTCCGGGCAATGAAGCAACAGAATGAAACCCTCCGCAAATACTCATCAGCACCCTTCGGAGAATTGGTGCGCGCCATTTCTCACGATCCGGCGACTCTTGAATGGCTCGATGCGTCATCGAATCGCGCGGGCACGCCGAATGAAAATCTGGCCCGGGAATTGATGGAGTTGTTCGTGCTTGGAATTGGGAATTATACGGAACGCGACATTTCCGAGGCCGCTCGGGCACTCACAGGCTGGACGACACGAAACGGGAATTTCCGATTCGTCGAAGATAACCACGACGACGAACCAAAAACAATTTTCGACCAGACTGGCAAATGGACTGGCGATGATCTCGTGAGAATGCTGCTTGAACAGAAATCGTGTGCCCACCGCGTCGCATGGCGGTTGACGAACGAATTCTTCGGCGAAAACGTTGTCAGCGATGCGGCGCTGGACGAAATTGCCGACGGACTGCGCGAACGGCATCTCGATGTGCGCTGGGCCGTCGAAACGATTTTGAAATCAGAGTTGTTCTTTTCAGACGCAAACATTCAATCGCGCGTCACCGACCCCGTCTCGTTTCTAATCATCCCCTTGCGAGCGCTGGAATGCTGGCGAGCATCGCCTCGGACGATCGTGCTGGCCGACTGGCTCGACAAGTTTGGGCAAAAACTGTTTTATCCGCCCAATGTCGGCGGCTGGGACGGTGGACGTTCCTGGCTGTCAACGCGCACCATCATCGCTCGCGCGAACTATGCGACGGCCCTCACAAACGGACAACTGACGAATCCCGCCAGACCGCCGGCAATGCCCGACAGTTTCGCCGTGATTGCAGAATCGAACGCCTGCTTTTGCGCCTTAAGTCAATTGCTTTGCGGCGGAACGAATTCCGATGAGATTCAAAAGATTGTCACGGGATCAGCTCAGTCGACGAGCAACGGCGAGCTTCTGCAACGTTGCGTACAGGAATTCTTGACGCGTCCGGAAGCGCAATTGCATTAACAACACGGAGAAACGACATGATCGATCGTCGCCAATTCTTGCAGACGTCCGGATTGATTTCGCTCGCTCCGTGGATTCCCGCGTTTCTACCGGGGACTGTGCGGGCAGAGGCCGCTGGCAAAGATGGCCGCATTCTGGTCGTCATTCAGTTGGATGGAGGCAATGACGGTCTGAACACCGTGATTCCATTTGCGGATGAGAACTATGCGAAATATCGCAAAGAACTCATGATCAAGCCCAAGAATGTGCTGAAGCTGAATGATTCGATCGGGTTGCACCCGGGGATGACAGAGGCGGCGAAGCTATTCGAAGACGGCCAATTCACGATTGTACAAGGAGTGGGGTATCCCAATCCGAATCGGTCTCATTTCGAAAGTATGGGGATCTGGCATCGTGCGCGACTCGATTCACGTCAGCGTGACGACAACGGCTGGCTGGGCCGCGCCGTGGAATCCGTTGCGAGACGCGACAGTGCGGATTCCGTCTACATCGGCGACGAAGCGATTCCGACCGCGCTCAAAGGCCGCCGAACGAACGCCATTTCGCTCGAGCGCGAAGCCGACATGGCATTGCTGACTTCGCCCACGACATCGAAATCGCCTTTACGTAATGATGATCTGACAAGATTTGTGACGCGAACCCAGGCTCAATCATTCGCTGCCGCTCGCCAGTTCGATGAATCACACCAGTACGACGGTTCTGCGGCGACGTATCCCACAACGAATCTCGCGCGGCATCTGCGATTGGTCTCGCGACTGATCAAACTTGGTGCCGGAACGCGCATTTATTACGCGTCGCAAGGAGGCTATGACACACATTCAGGTCAATTCTATCCGCATCGGGAATTGTTGAGCGAATTCAGCGGTGCCGTGGGAGCGTTTCTGGGCGATCTGAAGGCCGCACAACTTGCCGATAGCGTCGTTGTGCTGGCCTTCAGCGAATTCGGACGCAGGGTTCAGGAAAACGGCTCGGCAGGGACGGATCACGGAGCTGCGGGTCCCGTATTTCTCGCAGGTGGCAAGGTGCGCGGCGGGCTCGTCGGAGAGCATCCGTCATTAAGCGATCTCGATCAGGGAGATCTTCGGATGTCGATCGATTTCCGTAGCGTGTACGCGACGATTCTCACGGACTGGCTGGGCATTGAAGCCGCCCCTGTGCTTGGAGGCAGCTATGCGACTCTTGAGCTTTTCAAGACATGATTGTTGCAAGACGATCGGCGCGGCCAATGTAGCCATCATCGCTCCGCGTGATGAGCCTGCCACGAGAAGCGGTCGATCATTGCCGAAGCATTCCACCAGCAATTGGATGATGTTCAGTCTGCATTTAAAGCCACGCGTAAGTTGAAAGTGCTTTGTGAAAGGCTCATCACGCGGAGCGATGATGGCTACGTTGGAAGAATCTGTCGGTTCCCGTGTCATTCGGTCATTGTTGCAAGACGATCGGCAAACTCGGAAGATTCTGCAGGTGGCTTCACTGATGATACTGAGAGAGGTTTATTCCGATGATCTTCCGCCGACAAAGCGTCCTTGCCGTGCTTATGATGTCGCTGGTCCTGGTTGCGATATTCGGACCGGCATCGTTGTCTGCACAGACGCCGGGACCTGATTGGGTGAAGGTCACTGCGAATGCCGGTTGGCGGGCTCGTGATTCGAGCGGCGAGGTTGTCTACAAAGGTCGGCTGTGGCTGTTCGGGGGCTGGTACGATTCGTTTCAAGTCCCGCCCCGTGACGTGTGGAGTTCTGCGGATGGCAAAGAGTGGACGCTGGTGGAACAGGAGGCTCCGTGGAAATACAGCGATCTGCCGATGACACTCACGTTCGGAAATCGGATGTGGTTCATGGGCGGTTGGACCAACGGCCGGCTGCCGGGCCACGGCGCGACTAACGAAGTCTGGTTATCGACGGACGGCAAATCATGGGATCTGGCAACCAAGGCCAAGTGGAGCCCCCGGATCGCCGCGACCGTTGTCGAATTCAAAGGCCGCATGTGGGTCCTGGGCGGCACCGAGAACTATTACTTTGGCGACGAGAAAAGTCCGCAGAACGATGTCTGGTCCTCGGCGGATGGCAAGGAGTGGACGCTCGAAACAGAGGGCGCCGGCTGGTCGCCTCGAGCCTACCACCAGGCGGCGGTCCTGAACGATAAGATTTATGTCTTCGGGGGCGGGAACTATGTTCCACAGTATTCCGCATTGAACGACGTCTGGTCGTCGGCTGACGGCAAGACATGGGAACGAGTGACCGAGCATGCCGAATGGTCGCCGCGGCTGTGGTTCTCGTCAGTCGTTTATCGCGACCGAATGTGGGTTCTCGGCGGCTGGTCGAACAATCCTTCCAAGAACTGGGGTGATGTCTGGTATTCACGCGACGGCCGCGACTGGCAGCAACTGAAGTCAAACGTGGTCTGGAAGGAACGCCACGAGCATTCGGCGTACGTCTTTCAGGACAAGCTCTGGATCGCCGGCGGACACGCTCAACCACTGAGCAACGAAGTCTGGTCGCTGGAACTGCCCAAAGACTTTTTCCAAGGCAAGTGACGCGGGAAAACGCTGCGGTCACGTTACGCCGAGGCTGGCCTTTTGATCAGGATCGAGTTGGCGCTCAACTGAGACAAGTTCTTCCGTAGCCTTCCGCCATCGTGCGATGGCCGTCTCAATTGATTCCAGCGATGGAACGTCATCGGCCGTGATGGTGCGTTTAGACGCTGCCGTTGATCCGTTGAAAACGATGGCGACTTCTTTCCAGTACACCATCGCCTGAGCGGCTTTCATAAACTTACTGACGCAGTCTTCGGCTGCGGCGGTGGCGTTACGCAACTCTGTCTTCACTGTCACGAATTGGTTGAGGATGTTAGCGTCTGTCATCAGTGTGCTTTCGTTATTGGTTGACCTAGCCCTTTGATGATACCACAAAAGGTGGGTTCGATGGTGTTTTTTCCGCTGCGATTGTTCGCTCGAATCATCGTCGAGCAACAGAACCCTGAGCATTGGCTGGCATGGTTTAGTGATTCTCCGAAACAGATTGCGGGTGGAGTCTGGCCCTCGGACGCACTCGCCAGACTGGTGCTCTTGTTCCGTTTGAACGAGTTGAACACGGACGAGGTGTCAGCCATCGACGACGCAACACGTGACGGGCATCTCGAGTTTCGGATTCCGTTTCGCCAGCGCTGGCGGATACCGGTGTCGTCGGCGAATTGACGTGATTCAGACCCATTGCAGTTTGCACGGTGCTTCGGGCGGTTTGCAATTCTTTCGTGTCCGGCGTTTTTTCGCTGCCGGAATGTTTGTGCAAGCCAGCCAATGAGTTATGCCGCACGGAGCTGTTGCGGCATACTGTTTGCCAAGTAATTGCTCTGCCGCTCGGATTTAGTAGACAGACATTTTTACCCACGTGGGTAAAGGAGCATTCAGATGCAAACACTCAAGACTTGGAAAAACCACACGATTCATGGCTCGTCAATGTTCTCAGGACTTCTCGGATTCCTCGCCGCGCTTTGCCGCGCGGAAACATGGCAACTTCACCGTAAGAGCGAAAACCGCCTCGTTGACAATACATTGTGCTACCGGGGCATCCGCATTTTGACTCCACTGGCGAAAGTGGAATCGAATCGCAAAGTCCAGAATCGTCAGAATGATGCGTCATTGTGCTACCGTGGAATTCGCAATTCATCGCTGGTTTCAACCCTGGAATCGCATTGTGAATCCGAGATCCGATATACGGACGCGGCTTTGTGCTATCGCGGCGTCCGCTACTCGAAGCCACACGTAGTAGCCTCAGCTTAATCTGGCCTTCGGACATCGACTCTTTCCGGAACGCCTCGACTTATTTGCTCATTTGCCTGCCCAAATGTGGGGCCTCTGCTAGGTTGCGCCACTTTTGAGCTGACTGTGAGCAATAAAGAGAACTCGCCATCGGCCCCGTGTCGATGACGAGTTTTTTCTTTTTCCGATGTCATTCGTCGACCCAGCGGGCAACCGCTGTGAAGCATTTTCATCCGACGCTTTGAAGGATGTGCCACTGCTTTGGAGTCTGCGGAAAAGCAGTGTCTTTGCTGTTCGTAACCAAATCGATACCCGCACTGCTTGCCGAGGACGGCCAAGCAGTGGCACGCTTGGACCCATGAAATCCTTGTTTTATTGACGGAAAATGCTTCACAGCGTTGCTCAGCGGGCCACCGGTCAAACGCGTGATCCGCAGGCCCCTCCTTTGATCTCCAAAATGATTGCGTTTTTCGTTGGCCGTCACAGCATGCTCGGAGAGGGATTGTGAAATACGTCTTTGGGATCGTCATCGGTTAATGGCGCTGTTGCTTGCGACCAGTTTTCATAGCCCGATAAAGCACTTCCTTGTTCAAACTTCTTGCTCCCATCCGGATTTGCTTTGAGTGTCGCCCAGCCGACATACGCCAACAATTGCGGTTCGGAATCAAAAGTTGCTACGAGCTTTCGAGGGATACCACGCTTTGATCCATAAAGATAATTCATGATTGACGCTTTCCGGTTGAAACAGATGGATCAGAGTTCCGTGACCCGGGGTTTTAAGGTGCAAAACGGATGCCGACGGCGGTTTATGGACATGTCGTTGGTACCCACTTCCAACGTCGTTGTTGATTAAAGAACGCAATTTGGTTGCTCGTTATCGAAAGAACCAGCACATCCCCAGCGTGCAGGCGATCAACAGGCCGGCCCAGAGCCTGTCGCGCAACCACCACGGGCGGGGTGCCGCGTTTCCGCTTTGCGGCTGCGTCTTAAAACGTCCCCAGGTGAATTGCTCGCGTTCGGCGTCGCGTTCGTGTTGGGTGGCGAGACTCACCGCCATCACCACTCCGTAGCAGGCCAGCGTCACCAGGCCCGCGCGATGAAAGGCTTGAAGGTCATGGTCGAAGACCCACCGGGCGACTCGTTCGAACAGGATGGATAACAGCGGACCTGCCAGAATGCACAACAGTGCCGCTGAGCGAGTCACGAATGGCTGCAACATGCCGGCGACATAGGCCACGATCACGCCTGGCACGAGGTACGCGTTGTAATCGGCCATCCGGTTGAAGATGCCTCCTTTTGTCTGGCCGTAATATAAAGACAGCCAGATTGCCAAGCCGACCATTACCATCATCGCTCCACGGCCGACCCAGATCAGACGTATTTCGGACGCTTCGGGGCGAATGTATTTCTTATAGATGTCGAACGTGAACAGCGTGGCGGTGGAGTTCATCATCGAGTCGATCGTGGAAAGAATTCCCGCCACGAGCCCCGCCATGACCACTCCTACGAGACCATATCCCGCAGGCAAAAGTTCACGTGTCAGTCCGGCGAATGCCGTATCACTTTCCGTGGCCGGATCGATCGCCAGGATATATCCCGCTGCCATGCCCGGAACGATGCATAAAAATGGAATCAGCAGCTTGAAGAATCCCGCCGCGATGGTTCCCATGCGAGCATCCCAATCGCTTCTGGCACCAAGGGTCCGTTGTACGATGAACTGGTTGGTGCCCCAATAGTACAGATGCAACACCATCAAGCCGCTGAGAACACCACTCCAGGGAAGTTCGGGGTGACTGGCCTCAAAGAAGACGTGGAACTTTTCCGGCTGTTTTTCGAGCAGGCCCGCGAGGCCGCCCACGTTGGGATGCCAGATGGCCAGCACGGCGAGCAGGCCGCTGCCGATCAGCAACAGGACGCTTTGAACGACGTCGTTAAAGATGTCTGCTTTCAGACCTCCGTAGAAGGTGTAGGCAGCGGAGACGGCCGCCAGTCCGCAGATCGCCACCTCGTAGCTGATGGCGTATTGCGAATCAGCCGTCAGCGTGGCAACGGTCAGCGCTCCCAGGATCATCGTGCCAACCATCTGGATCAGCAGAAAGGCCATATTGGTGATCGAGTAGACTAACCGGCTGCGGTCGTCGAACCGGCGACCGAGATACTCGGAGAGCGTATAGAGGCCCATGCGGCGATAGAACGGCAGAAAAAAGTAGCACAGCATTAACAGGCCAAAGATCGCACCGAATTCGTAATTCGCCTGCGCGAATCCTTCCTTCAGTCCCGCCCCCATCATGCCGACCATGTGATGCGAGCTGATATTGGTTCCGAAGATCGAACCGGCCACAGCCCACCAGGCGACAGTCTTGCCGGCCAGGTAATAGTCGCTGGTGTTTTCTTCCTTGCGTCCGATCCACATGCCAAAGCCGGTCACGCCGATCACGCTGCCAGCGAGGACCAGAACATCCAGCCACTGCAAAGGCACGCTGGACGTTTGAGCAAGCAGAGTCATCATGGAATTGGACATGAGTGCCTTTCGCGGGTGTCAGATTTGTTCTCGGTTATTTACTTCAGACGTGAAGCTCTTGCATCGAAGGACGGTGTTGAGGATTCCAACATAACAAAGTGACGTTCAATCGGCTCTGACACAGAAGGGAAAGATTGGGCCGTTCAGTTTTTGAAGCAAGGCAGAATGTAGTAGTCTGTCTGCATCAAAACGGTGGGTCGTACAGAACCAGCAACCTCAGCCCGCCGCGCAAGCAAGGGATCTTTTCCAATTCCGTTGTTCGAAAGAAGATCCCTTGCTTGCGCGGCGGGCTAAGGTTCAAACATCGCTACCCACCCTACTTTGAAAAACTGAATTCGACCTGAAAGGAATGATGGTTCCAGTCAATTCATCGATCCCGTCAGAAAATTGGATTCGCAATTTGTTTCGAAAGTTGAAACAATCATGCTGGGTGGAAACCCTGCTGTATTCCCGTATCACGCTCAAGGAGACTCTTCGATGACACGCCGTACCTCCTCCTGCTCCGATTGTGCTTCTGTCGATCGTCGCGACTTTCTCAAGGCAGCAGCAGGCGCTTCTGTCCTGGGTGCCGTTGGTTCGGCGTTCTGGTCTCTCCCTGGTGCCTACGCCGCACCCAGCCCCACCAGCGCTGCGGAAACGGCGGTTGGGCGCTTTTACAATTCACTCTCGGCCGAGCAGAAGAAGACCATTTGCTTCGGATTCAATGACCCACTGCGTCAGAAGATCAGCGCCAACTGGCACATCACGAAGCCAACACTCGGCGACGACTTCTACAACAAAGAACAGAAACAAATCGTCGACGAGATCGTGCGCAACGTCACATCGAAGGATGGTTATGACCGCTTGCAGAAGCAGATGGAATTCGACAGCGGTGGGATTCAGGATTACAGTGTGGCCGTTTTCGGCGAGCCAGGTACCTCGGCGTTTGAGTGGGAACTGACCGGGCGACATCTGACGTTGCGAGCCGATGGCAACAGCGTCGATTCCGTGGCGTTCGGCGGTCCGATTATCTATGGCCACGGTGAGGAAAACCCGAAAGAGAATCTATTTCTCTATCAGACCCAACAGGTCAACGAAGTTTTCAAGGCGCTCGATGCCAAGCAGGCAAAACAGGCTTTGGTCGAGAAAGCTCCGAAAGAAGCGGCGGTCGCATTGCAGGGTGAGTCGGGCAACTTCGCGGGGATCGGTGTCGACCAGCTTTCGGCCGATCAAAGGAAACTGGTCGAAAAGACGCTGCAGATTCTGCTCGCGCCCTATCGTCAAGAGGACGCTGATGAAGCGATGGAAATCGTGAAGTCGGCTGGCGGCATCGAAAAATTGCACATGGCCTTCTACCAGCAAGACGATCTGGGCAACGACAAGATCTGGGACATCTGGCGTGTCGAGGGCCCAGCGTTTGTCTGGCACTTCCGCGGCGCACCACACGTCCATGCCTATATCAATATCGGGGCGGTCTCGCGACCGAAGACGGAGGCCAAGAGTTGAGCGCCCGATCTCGTTCGCTCCCCTGTGCTTGATGCTGGCGCAGTCGATCATTTGCGGACGGCGTTGTATCGCCCCTCGCCCTGGTAGCCCGGGGTTGAGGGGCTCTCGATCCCGCTCGAGACCGGTCTTGCTGGATTTGGCAGCTTTCAGCACAATTCGGCCGGTCGATGATTCAATTCCGTTTGATTTGGATCGTGATCGCCCTTCATGGAGGATGACGATGCGAATGCTCTTCTGGTGCGTGTTGATTGGAACCTTCGGTTGTCTGACCGGCTGCGGTGAATTTGTCAGGTCAGATCAGCAATCGGCCGCAGTTACGGCCGATGTCGTAGGCGACACCGCAGACGCGCGAATCGATTCGACGAAGCAGCCGGATGTTTTCGGTTCCGGCGGTCCGTCGAATGACGCTGCCGAATCAATGTTTGATTCAAGTCTGAGTCCACCAGCAGACTTGCCTGATCGCGAAGAATCCGAGTTCTCCGTCAGCGATACCGATGACCCAGATATCGCGGGGAGCCTTGGGACCGCCCCACTCGATCCTTTGAAGACGACCAGCCGCAAACCGAATGAGGCGAAATAGGCGACGGTCAGGAACGAACAAGCAGCACGATTGCGTCAGCGTCGATTGCTTCCAGCCTCCCGATCGGCCCGACCTTTTCTCCGGTCTTGGCTTTCACATTCACTCGCTCTTCGCCGATTTCCAGCAGGCGCGCGATCTGAGCCGTGATTTCTTGTTTGTAAGGCGATAGTTTCGGAAGTTCCGCGTGGACGGTGCAATCGAGATTGGCAATCTCCCATCCCTGACGACGAACTTCCTCAATCGCTTTCTGCAAAAAAACGGCCGAGGCCGCATTTTCCCACTGGCGATCCGTGTTCGGAAACCACTCGCCGATGTCTCCTAGTCCAGCCGCACCCAAAATGGCGTCTGTCACGGCATGCAGCAGGACGTCAGCGTCACTGTGGCCGTCGAGTCCCAGTTCGAAATCGATCACAACCCCACCCAGAATCAATGGACGACCCGTCACCAATCGATGCCGGTCATGACCCATTCCCACTCGCATTTCAGACGCCGTCATTTCGTCACGTTCTCATTTGATCGGTTCAATCGGCAAAAATGGCCAGATTCGAACACGTTGGAATTACAGATCAATGTGTTCCTATGCTATAATTCAAGACGATGTCTTTGTACGAGATTCGAAACGAAGTTGCATGCGTCGGTGCAATCAACGGAAACCGGAGACTTGACCAAGGTTCCGTCAGTTTGGTACGCTCAAAGACAGATAAGCCGATACTGAAGTAATCTCGATTGCCTTCCCCTGCGCCGTGATGTCGCTCATTGCGCAGTTTTCCCACCTGAGACAGCGACGTCGTAAAAGGACGGCACAGATGCTGACACTTTTCGGAAAACCCGCGCGTTACTGTGACGGAATCAGCCGTCGCAGCTTCCTGAAGATCGGTGGATTCACATTTGGATCGGCGGCGTCATTGTCGCTGGTCGATCTCTTGCGAGCAGAAGCATTTGCGGGAACTCATTCCCCCCATAAGGCTGTCATCAATGTCTTTTTGGGTGGTGGACCGCCGCATCAGGACATGTGGGACATCAAGGTCGACGCCCCTCGGGAAATTCGGGGGGAATTCGATCCGATCGCGACGAATGTGCCCGGGATCGAAATCGGTGAATGTTTTCCCAAAATCGCCGCCATGATGGATAAGTTTGTCGCGATCCGATCGGTCGTCGGCAATGATGGCGGGCATGACGCTTTTCAATGTTACACGGGATGGCCGCGCCGAAATATCGCTTCCGTCGGTGGTCGGCCCAGTATCGGTTGTGTGCTCGGCAAGCTTTACGGACCAACTGATCCGGGTGTTCCGGCCTCGGTTGCGCTGGCGGCCAAAACTTCGCACGCACCCTGGTCCGATCCGGGAACCCCAGGTTATCTGGGCGCGGCCTATCAGGCCTTCAAGCCGCAGGGGGAAGGCACATCGGATATGCGTTTGAATGGCATGTCGATGGATCGCCTCCAGGATCGCAAATCACTCCTTCAAGGACTCGATCTGCTCAAGCGAGAAGTGGATTCGACCGGTATGTTGCGCGGCATGGACGCTTTTTCCGAAGCAGCGTTTGGCGTGCTGACTTCGAGCAGACTTGTTGATGCGCTGGACCTCAGCAAAGAAGATCCAAAGGTTCGTGAGCGTTACGGCGACGGGAAGCCCTATAAATATCAATACGATGGCGCACCAACCTGTAATGAACATCTCCTCATGGCGCGGCGCTTGGTCGAAGTAGGTGTCCGCTGTGTGACGTTGTCGTTCGGTCGCTGGGACAGCCACGGCGCGAACTTTGATCTGGTTCGTGACCATGGTACGAAACTCGATCAATGCGTGAGCGCCCTGGTCCAAGATCTGGACGAACGTGGCATGCTGAAAGATGTTACCGTCGCAGTTTGGGGAGAGTTTGGTCGAACCCCACGGATCAATCCTGGTGCTGGTCGTGACCACTGGCCTCAAGTGAGTTGTGCGTTGCTTGCTGGCGGTGGAATGCGCACGGGACAGGTGATTGGGTCGACGAATCGACTCGGCGAATACGCGAAGGATCGTCCCGTTGATGTTCAGGAAGTTGTCGGCACGATTTACCGAAACCTCGGTGTCGATCCGATGACGGTGACGTTAAAAGATCCAACCGGCCGCCCGCAGTTTCTGCTGGATCGCCGTGATCCGATACCCGAACTGTCGTGATCGTCCGCACTTTCGAATTCCGTTTTGGTGCCACTGTTTTAAAGCGGCATCGAACGCTCGACGGCAAGCCACTGGTGGCCCAAGGCAACCACCAGTGGCACCCGACCACCGTTGGACTCCAGCGGTGTGCTTTTCTGTCACGTTGTGACCGCATCGCAAAATATGGACGATGTCGGAATTCTCGGCATTCCGTTCCTAATCGGGCGAAGCGTCTGCACGCGGCCTGATCTCGTCGATTGTTTTCTTGAGTCGGCATCATTCCGCCGTCTGACAATCGGCAGCTTCTGCCAGTCTGCATCGGCTCGTGGCTGACGCAATCGGGCAAAACGAACTGTTCTTGAGCCAACTTCGGACCGGCGGCTCGGAATAGAAAAGTGCTCGTCCACCCCGTCGTACAGGTTCGCTGTTTTCCACTTCGGGGGATTGGGCAAATTGTTCACCTAGCTGGACTGCCGTTTCAAGCACTTTGCGGCAAATCGTCGATGGTGAACCCTAACGGAGATGATGGATCGTCCTCCGAAGCATCGAGGGATTGTGGCAGACGCATTGATTCTCAACCATTGTCCAACCTCAGCGCCCACGAGTAGACCTTCCATGATACAACGCTGTTCGATCTGCAAGTTGTGGAGTGCCTTGATCCTGCTCGCAGGATCCACTGCGGTCTCCGCGGCACCGCGGGTGACTTCCGATGTTTTAGCCGTTCGCAGGACGCGGCCGTCAGTCGGAAACATTCACACCGAGAAGGCGGCGACTCCCGGTAACAGCGTCTTCGCGACCGAGAAAAGCAAAAAAATCAACGGCATGGGCACGGGCATCATGATCGATGAACGGGGTTACATGGTGACCAACTATCATGTCATCGCCGATGTCGACATGATCCGCGTCGAACTCGAAGACGAAAATCGTATGAAGGCGAGTTATATTGCCCGACGGATTCGAACGGACAAGGAACACGATCTGGCCATCATCAAGATTGATGGTACATCGCCGAAGCCGTTCAAAGTGATGCCCTGCGGAACTTCGTCCGATCTCATGCTTTGCGAAAGAGTGATTGCGATCGGAAACGCTTTCGGTTATGACGGCACCGTCACCACGGGCATCATCAGTTCACTCGAACGGAACGTCGAAGCCAACGATACTGTCTCTTACAAGCAGCTGATCCAGACAGATGCCGCGATCAACCCCGGCAATAGCGGCGGGCCGTTGATCAATGTGAACGGCGAAGTGATCGGGATCAACGTCGCCATTCGAGCCAATGCCCAGAAGATCGGTTTTGCGATCCCGATCGATGATGCTCGCAAGATCATTGCCAAAATGATCAGCATCGAATTGATGGATGGGACCTATCACGGATTGATTGCCAAAGACGTCGTTTTCGTGCGGGATTTCGATTCGCCGCCGATTCGAACGTTTGTGGTGGATGGTTATCAAGCCGACAGTCCTGCTGCAATCAGCGGTCTGCAGGCAGGAGATGTCATCGTGAAGGCGGGCCAAGTCGACGTCTTCGATGCCGTTGATTTTGAACGAGCCCTGTTGCATCGTCGAGCCGGTGACGCGATCGATGTCACGTATAAGCGAAATGAAAAGTTGGATCGGACGAAGCTGACACTTGCTCAATACACCGGCGGTCGATCGTCGGTGACCAGCGATGTGCAGGTGACGGCTCGAGCCAACAACGATGATTCAGATCGCTTCTGGTCGCAATTGGGTCTGCGATTGACGGTTCTGCCTTCCAGCGAACGAGGGTCGCTGGGAAAGACCAGACACGTCAAAGGGATGCGAGTAGTCGATGTGAAATCCGGCAGCCCAGCCGACGTCAGCGGCATCCACAAAGGCGACATTCTGGTCGGTCTGGCGAAATGGGAAACGGCCAGTGTGGAAAACATCACCTGGATCTTGAATTGGGCCGGCAACGAGACTGTCGCAAATGCCCAGCCGACCCAGATGCGATTTCTTGTCGTCCGAGCACAAGAAGAACGCGAAGGATTTATGCAGATCGGTCAGCCCCCTCGGACAGCGGCAATCGGCAACTGATTGAGATCTTGAACCGCACACCAATCCGGCAAATCTACCTCGAACGTCATGCGTGCCTTCGTGAGCGGATGCGTGAAGGCAATTCTCTGTGCGAGCAGGCAAAGAAGCGAAGCTTCGGTCTTTAGCGTCTGAGAATCCCCGAGTTTGCCATCCAGCAAATATGTCGGGTCATTGCAGATCGAATGGCCCAGGGACCAAAGATGAACTCGAATCTGGTGTGTCCGGCCACTGCTCGGAATCACTTCCAATAGCGACGTTCCGTCAGCGAAACGCATCATCACGCGAAAATCAGTCGTGGCCGCCAGACCCTGTTCCAAATCGACGCAACGCGAACCATGCGGCCCGGATTCAACGCTGATGGGCAGCGTACATGAGAAGTGATCGTCGACGGGGTGCCCGTGAACTCGGGCCAGATAGCGTTTTTCGACGCCCTCGAGATCGTTCGATCCAAATTGTCTCTGCAGCAACTTCGCGAAATGCCTGGTACGGGTAAACAGGACAAGTCCCGAAGTGTTCGCATCCAACCGATGAGCCGGACGCGGACTTTGCGGCTGATAGACTTCGCCCAGAATCCACTGCAATGTGTTGCGATGAAATCGGCCGCAGGGATGCATGGGCAGCGGAGCTGGTTTGTTCACCACGATAATGGCTTCGTCTTCATGAACGATTTGAATATCAGGGTTGATATCGGGTTCAATTGTCAGGCATTCGACGTGCAAATACCGCTCTCCAGCTCGAACGATGTCATCCACCATAACGTGTGCTGTGAAATCTCCTTCTGATCGAGACCTGGGCGTCGCCTGCAAACGCTTACGCAATCGGCCCTCTTCGCAGGTCATCCGCCATTTCTCGCGCGGCACGTGATCGAGGATACCACACAAAAAATCGAGGACTGTTCGGCCGTCAAATTCCAATGGTACATTCAACGGTCTCTGATTCTCATAAGGACGACTGCCGGGCAGCGGTGACGTCACTCGTCGAACAGTCAGATGCCGCTGTGTCAGCGTACGCCTTCGAAGTTCGTCGGTGGTTTGATAACAATAAGGACACGATTTGCCGTCGACAAATCGTTCGTTTTCGCGATCTGCAATCGTCAACGGAGTTTGGCAGACGAAACACTGTGCCGTTTCCGATTCGTGCAAACTCGGATCGACGCCGACTCGCTGGTCGAAGACAAAGCATTCACCATCGTAGTGAGCCGCGCCGCATTCCTCGAAGTACTTCAGAATGCCCCCATCCAACTGAAAAATCTGCTCGAAACCCTCGCGCTGCAGGTAGGGACCCGCTTTTTCACAGCGAATCCCTCCTGTGCAGAACATGACGATGGGTTGTTTCTTCAGTGTTTCGGGCAGTTTTCTGACCGCATTCGGAAACTCCCGAAAATGGTCGAGCTGAAGGTCGATGGCACCTTGGAACGTCCCGAGTCGAACTTCGTAGTCGTTGCGAGTATCCAGCAGCGTGACCGGTCGTCCTTCATCGAGCCATCGTTTCAACTCGAGCGGCGAGAGTTTCGGCGCAGGTCGGCAGGCTGGGTTAATCCCCTCGACTCCGAACGCAATGATCTCTCGTTTGATTTTTACGAGCATTCGGTGAAACGGCTGTTCTTGGCTCTCTGAGAACTTGGGTTCAAGTTGCTCCAAACCCGGAACCGCCCTCAGTTCATTCAGCAACAGATCGATTTCCGCTCGTTCGCCGGCAACGAAAAGATTGACCCCCTCGGTACTGAGAAGAATTGTTCCCTTCAAGTGCCAGGCTTTGCACAGCGTGATCAAGCGTTCACGAAGTGGTTTCAGTTCCGTCAATGTGGCAAATCTGTAGGCGGAAATATTAGTAATGGTCTGCATGAGTAAACCGTATCTCAGTTGTGCATTTCACGGAAGCGCACCGCAGCAGCCAGACGCAGCCCCAATCTTAAATAAGTGCCCTTTTTTGATGCGTGAACCGGCAAACTGCGACGGGGGATTTTGACGATTAGGCAGACTTGTCCTCTCGAACTTTGGCGGGTCGCGGGGGTCTACGAGAAGTGCCGAAAAATCAGCACGCCACCTGATATGAGTCAAATCACGTCAGGGGATGACCGGCCATTGGCGCCGGTCTGTGAATCAACGTTGGGTCCGCTGCCGTCACTACTCGGTTGAATAGCCGGCTTCGGAGATAGATAGCCTCATTGCCTGCCTGCGACTGCGCTCGCCCGTTTGCAATTGATCAAGAAATTGACGATGCGTCCGAACTGGTCAGGAGTCATTGTGCGAAAATTCGATCGCCGGTTTTCAGTCAGGTTCGCGTTCGTTGCCGCAACCATCTGTGCAACGATGTGGTCAGGCGAGTCGTTCGCGCAATCACGAAATCGGATATCGCTGTTCCCTCGGAGGAATTCTTCTCCAGAAGCACCAGCTCAGCCTCCATCCGGTCCGAACTTCGGGTCCGCACCATCGGAAGAGTCTTTTCAAGAACGACTCGATCGCGCAATAGCGATTACCAGCAAACGATGTCTGACGGCCAACGCGCACTCACCCTGGCAGATCTTTCACAGCATTCTTGCGTTGAAAAAAGGTTGTCAATTGCGATTAGGCGATGAGAAGGTCAATGCCATCGAATGGCTCTCGACGACGGAACCGAAGTTCGACGGGAAGCCCTGGATGCTGTTAACGCAGCACGGTGCCAAGTTCCATCCGTACACTCAAAAGTTCTATTTTGAGGGACATCCCGGACAATTCCTCGCACTTCTGTCGCAGTCGAATCTTCCATTAGATCATCAATTCAAGGTCCAGGGAAAAGTTGTCACCCTGAATGATGTGATCAACAACACCAAGAAAGAAGTCAACACGGCCGAGGAAGTCACCTGGGTGCTGTGGGGACTGCAGCATTACTTAAAGTCCGACGCGGTCTGGGTCAACCAGAAAAACGAAACCTGGAGCATCGAACTGCTGGTTAAAATGGAGACGGACGCCGCAGTGGTCGGCGCTCCTTGTGGTGGCAACCATCGCTTGTTCGCTTTGACCCGTGCCCGGGATAAATATCTGCAAAACGGCGGCACGCTCCGCGGCGTGTGGTTTGAAGCCGATCAAAAAATCAGACGACATATCGATCTTGCACGTTCGCTGCAGAATGAGGATGGATCATTCTCAAGTTCATGGTATCAGGGAAGAAACCGAACGAACGACGTCAACGAACGGTTCAATACGACCGGTCACATCATGGAGTTCCTGTCAATCAGTTTGCCCAAAGAGCGTCTGAACGAACCATGGGTCAAAAATGCCGTTTGGAAACTGTCCAGCGAATTAATTTATCATCAGAACTCGCAGATCGATGCAGGTCCTCTGTTTCATACCCTTGATGCAATGATTTTGTATCGTGATCGAATTCGACCCGTTACAGCGGCCCCGCAAATCGCGACCTCGACTCCCGAATCACCGTTGGATTCGGCTCTGAAAACAACTCCTGAACCGACCGCAATTTCAGAATCGTCGAAAGCGATTCCAGGAGCCAAATCTGATTCGAATATTCCCTCTGACGTAAACACACAGGATGCCATTCCTCTTGCCAAAGACATGCGTGATTACGATGCAAAACATCATTCGGACAAGTTGGGTGATCGTAATCTCTTGAATTCCGACACCGGACCGTCAACGCGCAAACTGACACCGCCGACGAAGAATCCTTCGAAAATCGATCCGTCACAAATCCCCGACATCGGGCGGCCAGCCCCGTCGCCGAAACTCAACGACGAGCGACTGACGTTGCCTCGAAACGTCACTCGTGAGATCACACCGAACGCGGCACCAGCGCTATTGCCAGAGACCTTCGCAAGACCTCTCTTGGAATCTGAACCATCAAAGGAATCTCCGAAATCGTGTGCTTCACCTGATATCGTTCCAAAAGATTCTCAATGGAAGCCGACTTCTCCCGAGCGATCAGGCAAAGTACCGCAGCCCGAGAATTCGGATGCGCCCATCTCCGCGACAGAGGAAGAGGAAGAACCTGCCTCGGCCCTCGAGCCGTCCAATATTTGATGAATCATCTCGGCAGGGTTGGCCGCTCATAATCCAGAGTCTCGCCGAAAAAGGCTACGTGACGTGGTTCAATTCGACGCAAGCACATTGCCGTGCGAGCGGCAAAGATCGGAACCATGATCATTGCCATTCGACCACCGATAACATCCTTTTTGAAGCTTATTTCTCGCCGATTGCGGGTAGTCTTAATAGCACAATGAGATGACACGCGACGCACGCGCCGACAATCGGAATCGCCATTAAACCCAGCATCTCGTTATTTCGCGGGTATGGTAGTCTCATCATTTCGATCGTGATCCCTGTGACAATCATCGAACCCGAGGTGAATGCGAGAGACATGGCAATCGCCCCCCAACGCAAATAGGTCGACAGCATGGCACTGAGGTGGATAAACAAAATCAGGTTCGCCACTAACCACCAGGCGGCCGGTTCATCGTACTGATCCTCAAGCGTTCTTGTCGCGCCGATCAAAAGCACGAACGCCGAAAATACGGCAACGATTCCCGGCAACAGCCCGAACAGACATCCAGCGATTTTTGAGTAGACCAGATTCGGCACACTGCGCGGAAGCATGAGCAGCGAAGGCAGCGTCTGGTGACGAATCTCTTCTTGAAACACGCGCGACAGACAGAGGACGCAGTCGATCACAAATAGAGGCACGACGAAGTATTGATAACCCAACGTCACATCATTCCAGTTGATGTGACGCGTTTTGCGTTCCTCATACCAGGGGTAGGTCGCGGCGCAAACAATCCAGTAATAACCTGTGTACAAACCGATCCGGATCAGAAGTCCAAACCACCCCCCCGCGAAAAAATGGAAATCCTTCCAAATGAGGGCTGCATCCCATGTGCGTCCGGCACTGAACCATTGCAGGTAACCGATTTTTCGGGGAACCAGTGCTCGCGTCGTCACTTCGGGCGCAGGATCCTGTGACACGATCCCAAACAGCCACCATGACAGCAGGAAAAACGCCAACCCGCCGATCGAGTTGGAAATCAATTGCGGCGTCAGGCTGAATTGATAACCCGTCGAGGTCACGCGATACAGTTCTCCAAAGACGCTGGTCTGCGAAGCCCAGTTCAGAACGGGACTCAACACTGGAACGAAGCGGTACCAACGCGGATTCTGCGCCCCATTCCCATAGTTCAAGTAGTAGTAACCCGCGTACGCGAGCATCGGTACAAAGCAGTAGCCGATCGTCCACAAGACTGTCAGACCGGATGCATCCCGGTTTCGACGGCACACAACCGAACAGAGTAAACCCACGTTCGCCAGCAGAATCGTGTAAGCAAGCAGTGCCGCGTAGGCCGCGTAGATTTGAGGCGGCATCAATCCGCCCATCGTGATCGCCAGCAATGTAAACGGATATTGTACGGCCAACAGGACAAAAACCTGAAACAGCCGCGTCGTCGACTTGCCTAATAGAATTCCAAGCGGATCAATCCCCGCCATGGTCATCAATCCGAGCGTATCTTCTTCCTTCTCTTCCGAGATGGCGCTTGAGAAGTAACTGATTCCCAATAACGTTACGAAGACAGCGTTGGTGTAGACCACGGATTGGAAGAACTGCAGCCCCGGTGCTCCAAAAAACTGGCTTCGATACTGCGCAAAGCCCATTGCAACATAAATCACAATCAGGAACAGCAGCCACGACGCGTGAACCCAGACAGACCGCGAATCGGCTCGCAGTGAGCGAAAAAACAACGCCGAGATACTGCGCAACATGGTGATGGGCCTCAGATTCAACCCCGTTCCGCTGACCGAAACAGGCTGATTGACTTGCGACCATCATCGCTAATTAGAGGCAGAATGTCGATAGTTGGGCCGCGATTGATCCTACGCCGGTTTGGCTTGCGGCGCGTTCCCGGCAGGCTTTTGATCGAAACGAATCACTGTCGGCTCTTCAAGCCAGGCCTTGATCGTTGCGGCAACGGCGTGCAGATCCGCCAGTTCGTCGGGGACGGGTCGTCCGTCACCTGAAAGATTCGCGAAAGCGGGTGCCGGTTCGGGTGATTTGGAGGGCTTTCGGCGCGACAGTTTAACGACGATCGCCAGTACGATCAAACCGGCGATTCCTAGTGACGATCCACGAACGATCGACACAAAGTCACGTCCAAACGGCATGCCCGCCACCACATCGTCATGATTGGCCGCAGCCTCGGCAGGGGGCGCAGCCGGTTCGCCGGGCGGTTTGCCGACACTGACTTGAATCTGGTCACCACGGTCCTCTTTGAATCCGACGGCTTGCTTTACAAGTTCCCGGGCAGCTTCGAGAGTGATCCCCAGCGCATCTTCCGGAGCGTCGCCGTCGACTTTTTTCGGCATCAAGATCACGGCCACCGTCAGTCGATCAATCACTTCTTGTTGTTCGGCTTTCTCTTGATTCAGGCGTGAAACGAGATACTCCGTCGAAATTGTCTCTTCATTCTTGTTTGGTCCGACGGCGGGGACAACAGGCGCTGGCGCCGGAGGAATATTCGAAACCGCGCCCACGGGTGCCCGCAGCGCCGCCGCAGACATCTTTGCAGACATGATCTCTTCATGCTGGACGACCTTGCCGTCCGGGTCAAACTTTTCGCTTGTCTCTCTCAACTGGCGGAAGCTCATTTCCGCAGTGACGCGGACCACGGCACGACCGGGCCCTAACAGTGGCGTGAGGATTTCCTGAGCATTGTCGACCAGTTTTGCTTCTACTTCTCGCTGATGTGACAGTTGGTCGTTCGATGTTGCGCCTGTGCGCGAGTCTCTCTTTTCAGAGAGGACTCGTCCATCGGATTCGACCACAGTCACGTTCTCGGCAGTCAGCCCTTTGACGCTTCCGGCGGTTAATTTGACGATGCCTTCGACGGCGGGACGGCTGAGGGTCGCGCCGGGCTTTGTTTTGATGATCACGCTGGCGGTCACCGGTTTTTCGTCGCGGACGAACACCGACTGATCGGGTTGCGTTATGTGGACTCGTGCCGACGCGATCGGTTCGAGGGTCATGATCGTGCGCTGCAATTCACCTTGAATCGCACGGATGTAATTCATGTTCTGAACGAACGGAGTGGCGCCCATCGACATCGTGTCGAAAAGTTCGTAGCCCTTGCCGCCACCTTGGGGAAGTCCTGCGACAGCCAGGTTCATCTTCATATTCTGAACTTTGTCTGTTGGCACTAGAATCGTCCCGTCACTCGTAAGTTTGTAGCTGACACGATCAGCATCCAGCTTCTGCACGATCAGCGCCGTTTCTTCGGTCGGCAATTTGGGGAAGAGGACCGCGTATGGTGTTTGCGATGACCAATACCCAACACCTCCGACGATGGCAATCAGCAGAACTGCCGCGGCGCTGTAGGCAACTTTGGCAGCAGGGCCAAGATTCGTCCAGAATTGTCGGAGTTGTGCGAACATCGTGTGGGTGCTTTGTCAACGGTTCGATTCAGGGCTCATCGGATGTATCGGTTGCGGCGGGTTTGCCGGTTGAGTCGATTGTTCCGATTGACTCGAGACTGCCGTCGGCCGTACTGCAAAATCCGCCGAACATCACTCTGAATTGCCGAATCTCCGTGTCCGAAAAAGAGGTCTGACCCCCCTCTTCCAAGTACGCCCCGAACGAGAGAACTATGACTGGCAGG